>Ga0208040_1000745_pt1 | contig 36989 bp, 28 predicted proteins | sample AD_UKC083_MetaG_FD_184431 | JGI IMG/M metagenome (GOLD analysis project Ga0208040, IMG submission 184431) | Active sludge microbial communities of municipal wastewater-treating anaerobic digesters from USA - AD_UKC083_MetaG (SPAdes) (version 2) | ecosystem: Engineered > Bioreactor > Anaerobic >...
TCATAAGGGAACCATGCGGCTGCGGCTTGCGTCCGAAACATTGGAGTAATATGCTCGAAAGGCTGATGTATATGAAGAAGGCGTTCATGGCTTTGCTCATGGTGTGCGCAGTCCTTGCGACTTTCGCACTTTCCGCAGGAGGCGCCGATGCCGGCATACCCTCGGGCCCGTACCTCAACGCGGGGCAGAAGGCCATCGTGGGAAGCTGGGAGATACAGGTCACCGGCGGTATCAAGTGGACCAAGGAGATCAAGGGCGACAAGCCCAAATCGGGAGAGGCCCAGCAGCAAGTTTCTTCCAAGGGCGGCATGGTGTTCGCCTTGGTGCCCGTATCGGTGAAGAACGTAGGCGACAGGACGTCGAGCCTTCTGGTGGCCGTGTGGAACCTGTACGACGTGTACGGCAAGTCCTACCTGATGCTCACCTTCGGCGCGCGCGTCATGCCATCATCCGATTATGTGAGCCTGGCGGACGTGAAACCTGGAGAGGCCAGGAAGGGCTACTTGCCGTTCGAGCTGCCCGAAGGGCTGGACAAGAAGGACAAGTACATCCAGATCATCGTCCCGTTGGTGGGAAGCGCCACCTGGAAGCTCTAGGGACGATATATCGCAGCAAGATCGGCATTACGAAGGCCGTCCCAGCCCTTTCGGGCATAAGGACGGCCTTTGATCCTTTAGGGCTATCTCCTTGCCAACGAAAGGAGCGCCTTCATGAACGCCGGGAGGTCGTCCGGCTTCCTCGACGTCACAAGGTTTGCGTCCACCACCACTTCGGCGTCCTGCCACAGCCCGCCTGCGTTCACGAGGTCATCCTTTATGGCGGCATAGGACGTGACCTGCCTGCCCTTTGCGACCCCCGCCGACACGAGCACCCATGGACCGTGGCATATCGCGCCCACCGCCTTGCCCGCTTGGAACATGTCCCACGTGAGGCGCTTTGCGTCCTTGTCCATCCTTATCTTGTCCGGGGCGAAGCCGCCGGGTATGACCAGCAGGTCGTAGTCGGCTTCCTTGGCCTCCTGGTATGATTTCCCGGCCAGGGCCGGGTAGCCGAACTTGCCGTTGTAGGTCCTGCCCCTCTCCGGTCCGATCAGATCCACCGCGAACCCCGCCTCTACAAGGCGGTAGTATGGATACATAACCTCGAGGTCCTGGAAGAGGCTGTCAACGAATATCGCGGCCTTGCCTGTGCCCATCCGCCCACCTCCTTTCCACGGTTGATGCGATGGTCTTCTCCGCTTGCCTCCCCTTCACCTCCTGACGTCTTGAGCTCCCGATCGTCCCCCGGCGGCAGATTCAGGCCCATTAGCTGCTAATTTTAACTTTCTTCTAATAACATTATAAAAACTATTGATATTTCGTAGCCGATATCTTAGAATAATTCCGTAAAACATATACAGGAAAGGGGTGATGCCGATGGCTAGGTTCCACGGTCCGGACGAGCCGGTTTATACGATACAAGTAGCAGCGAGGCTTACGTCCGTGTCGGCTCCGATGCTCAGGTATCTGGAGCGCATGGGGCTTGTCCAGCCGACCAGGACCGAGGGCAACATAAGGCTCTATTCGGAGAACGACCTGGAGCTGATATTGCGCATCGCCTACCTCATCAGGGAAGCGAAGGTTAACGCGGCCGGCGTGAAGGTGATACTCCAGATGGAAGTCGGCCAGGCCATCGTCATCGGCGATGATGGCAAGGACGATGCAGAATGAACCGGCGCGACGTCGATGATGGAAACCACGTTACCAAGATATAGCATAGGAATGCAAAGGAGAGAGCATCTATGAGCAGAGTAGTAGGAATCGACCTGGGGACGACAAACTCGGTAATAGCCGTCATGGAAGGCGGCAGCCCGCAGGTCATAGTAAACACCGAAGGCACCCGCACGACACCGTCGGTGGTGGCCTTCACCAAGAACAACGACAGGCTGGTCGGCCAGCTGGCGAGGCGCCAGGCCATACTGAATCCCGAGAATACGATCTCCTCGATAAAAAGGTTCATGGGCAGACGCTTCGACGAAGTGTCGAGCGAGCGCCACAACATGGCCTATAGCGTAGTCGCCGGCGGCAACGGCGAGGCCAGGGTCGACATACCGATAACCGGCAAGACCTTCTCACCCGAGGAGATCTCGGCCATGGTGCTCGGCAAGCTAAAGGCCGACGCGGAGAAGTACCTGGGCGAGAAGATAACCAAGGCGGTCATCACGGTGCCCGCGTACTTCAACGACTCGCAAAGGCAGGCCACCAAGGACGCGGGGAGGATCGCGGGCCTTGAGGTGCTCAGGATCATCAACGAGCCCACTGCGGCATCGCTCGCATACGGGCTCGACAAGAAGCACAACGAGACCATACTCGTCTTCGACCTGGGCGGAGGCACGTTCGACGTGTCAGTGCTCGAAGTGGGCGACGGCGTGTTCGAGGTCAAGGCGACCAACGGCGACACGCACCTTGGGGGCGACGACTACGACAGGAGGATCGTCGACTACCTCGCGGACGAGTTCAAGAAGGAGAACGGCGTGGACCTCAGGGCCGACAGGCAGTCCCACCAGAGGCTGATCGAAGCCGCAGAGAAGGCCAAGGTCGAGCTCTCGCAGGTGTTCGAGACGTCCATAAGCCTGCCGTTCATAACCGCCACCGCGTCGGGCCCGCTGCACCTCGACATGAAGATCACGAGGGCCCGCTTCGAGGAGATGACGAAAGACCTCACCGACCGCTGCGTAGGCCCCTTCAAGCAGGCGCTCCTGGACGCGAAGCTGACACCCCAGGACCTCGACGAGGTCATACTCGTGGGCGGCTCCACCAGGATGCCGGTCATACAGGAGCTCGTCAAGAAGCTTACCGGCAAGGAGCCCCACCGCGGCGTTAACCCGGACGAGGTCGTCGCCGTGGGGGCCGCCATACAAGCTGGCGTGCTGTCGGGCGAGGTCAAGGACGTGGTGCTGCTCGACGTGACACCGCTTTCGCTCGGCATCGAGACACTAGGTGGCGTGAACACGAGGCTCATCGAGCGCAACACCACCATACCCACGAGGAAGAGCCAGGTGTTCTCGACCGCCGCGGACGGGCAGACTACGGTCGACATCAACGTCCTGCAGGGCGAGCGCGAGTTCTCGAAGGACAACAAGAGCCTCGGGCGCTTCCAGCTCACGGGCATACCCCCTGCGCCGAGGGGAGTGCCCCAGATCGAAGTTACGTTCGACATCGACGCCAACGGCATAGTCAACGTGACCGCCAAGGACACCGGTACCGGCAAGGAGCAGAGCATAACCATAACAGCCAGCACCCAGCTGTCTAAGGACGAGGTCGAAAGGCTCGTCCAGGAGGCCAAGAGGAGCGAGGCGGAAGACCGCACGAAGCGCGAGCAGATCGAGCTCAAGAACCAGGCGGACCAGCTGGTCTACCAGGTAGAGAAGTCGCTGAAGGACACCGAGGGCAAGCTTACGCCCGAAGAGAAGTCCAAGGTCGAAGCCGAGATCGCAAGCCTTAAGGAAGCTATCAAGAACGACGACTACGCGACGCTCAAATCCAAGATGGACGCGCTGCAGCAGGCCTCGTACAAGGTCTACGAGGAGATGTACAAGAAGTCCCAGCCGGGTTCAGGCGAAGCCCACGCGGGCGAGCAGGGAGCCGCAGGCGAAGGTGCGAAGAAGAACGGCAAGGCCGACGAGGACGTCATCGATGCCGAGTTCAAGACCGAGAACTAATCCCGGGCGGTGAATGATATGAAAGACAGGCAGATTAAGGAAGATCCGGCCCAGAAGCCGGCGGAGATATCCCCCGAGGAGGCAGCCAGGATCCTGGCCGAGCTCACCAGGGAGCTCGAGGCGGCGAAGAAGTCCACCGAGGAGTACAAGAACAGCTACCTCAGGGCGCGCGCCGACTACGAGAACTTCCGGAAGCGCTCCGAGCGGGACCACGACGAGAAGATCAGGCGCGGCAAGGCCGACTTCATGCTCAAGGTGCTCGAGGTGATGGACGATCTGGACAGGGCCGTGGCGGCCGACGCCGGCTACGATGCTCTGAGGCAGGGACTGGACATGACCACGAAGAAGATGGGCGTGATGCTAAAAGGCGAGGGCATAGAGCCCATAGAGGCGGTAGGCTGCGCGTTCGACCCGGCGCTGCACGAGGCTGTGACGGCTTCGGAAGGCGACGTGGAGCATGAGACGATCGAACAGGAACTCAGGAAAGGATACACCTATTGCGGCAGCACCTTGAGGCCTTCCATAGTGAGGGTCACCGTGCCTCGCAAGAGCTAGCGGGCCTAAGAAGGGCGCAGACGGCGGCTTTAGGGCCTGCCCAATAGCGATTGCGCGGCGCCGACCCGGCATACGGGCACGGCGCCGCGCGCATTGTGAGGGCGGCTGAGCTTAAGCCGGAGGAGATTGCATGAACAGAGGTTATTACGAGCTGCTCGGACTGAAGAAAGAAGCGGCTGACAAGGAAATAAAGGCACAGTACAGGAAGCTTGCGAGGAAGTACCACCCGGACGCCAATCCGGGAGACAAGGACGCGGAGCTCAAGTTCAAGGAGATCAACGAGGCCTACCAGGTGCTCAGCGACCCGAAGAAGCGCAAGTACTACGACAAGTTCGGCCCCCAGTGGGAGCAGATGATGCAGGCGGGGATCGACCCGGACCAGCCGCGCGCATGGGGCGGGGCAAACGACGGGCCCGGCGGCTTCAGGGTGGAGTACGGCACGCCCGAGGGCCTGGATCTCGACGACATACTGGGCGGCATGATGGGAGGCCTGGGAGGTTTCGAGGGCTTCAAGGGATTCGGCGGTGCCACCAGGAGGCAGAAGGCCCAGCCTGCGAAGGGTTCCGACATAGAAGCGGGCCTGGAGCTGACGCTAGAGGAGGCTGAGCTCGGGACGGCCAAAACATTCTCCTTCGATGCAGGTGCCGGTTCCAGGAGGATAGAAGTAACGATTCCAAAAGGCACGAAGGACGGCGCGAAGCTGAAGCTCAAGGGCCAGGGCGCGAAGGGGCCCGCAGGGCCGGGCGACCTGTATCTTAAGGTTTCCGTGGCCCAGCACAGGCTCTTTAAGCCATCGGGCGACGATCTGCAGATGGAGCTGGAGATCCCCGTAGAGGACGCGGTGCTGGGCGCAGACGCCAAGGTGCCGCTCCTAGGAGGAAGGTACGCAACGCTCAAGGTGCCCGAGGGGACCCAGAATGGCAAGGTCTTCCGCCTGAAGGGCGAAGGGCTCACAAAGAAGGGCGGCGGCAAGGGGGACCTCTACGCCAGGATCAAGGTGGTCCTGCCGGAAAGGACCACGGAACAGGTGAAGAGGGCCTTCGAAGAACTAAGGCGGGCCAGCAGGCCATAGGGCCCGGTCAAGGAAGGAGTGATCTACCGATGGCGATAGACAGGCTCACCGTCAAGGCGCGCGAGGTGCTGAGCGCTGCGGCCAACGAGGCATCGTCCCGGCATAATGCGTACATAGAACCGGTCCACCTTCTGAAGGCATTGGTGGACCAGCAGGACGGGACCGTCAGGTCCATACTCGCCAAGCTCGGCGCGCCGGTCGAGGCGATCGCCAACGAGGCGGAGGATGCGATCTCGAGGGTGGCCAGGATCACAGGCACTTCGAGCCTGCATCTAAGCGACGATTCCAGCGTGATGCTCCAGAAGTCCGAAAGGCTGGCCGAGATGCTCAAGGACGAGTACGTAAGCACCGAGCATATGCTTCTCGCCCTCGTGGAAGGCAAGTACGAGGCCAGCAGGATACTCAGGGACGCCGGTGTCACGTACGACAGGATACTCACGGCGCTAAGGGACATAAGGGGCACCCAGAGGGTGACGGACGAGTCGCCCGAGGAGAAGTACCAGGCCCTCGAGCGCTATTCGCGCGACCTGACCGAACTTGCCAGGAAGGGCAAGCTCGATCCGGTTATCGGCAGGGACGAGGAGGTCCGCCGGATAATCCAGGTTCTTTCCAGGCGCACCAAGAACAACCCGGTGCTAATAGGCGAGCCGGGCGTAGGCAAGACGGCGGTCGTAGAGGGCCTCGCACAGAGGATAGTCGCGAAGGACGTGCCGGAGAACCTGCTCGACAAGAGGATCGTGGCCCTGGACCTGGGGGCGATGCTGGCCGGGGCGAAATTCAGGGGTGAATTCGAGGATAGGCTCAAGGCCGTACTCAAGGAGATCCAGGAGGCCGAGGGCGGGATCATCCTATTCATAGACGAGCTCCATACCCTTGTGGGGGCCGGGGCTGCGGAGGGCGCGATAGACGCGTCCAACATGCTCAAGCCCGCCCTTTCCAGGGGCGAGCTAAGGACCATAGGCGCCACGACCCTGGATGAATACAGGAAGCGGATAGAGAAGGACGCGGCGCTCGAGCGTAGGTTCCAGCCCGTCTACATCTCGGAGCCTTCCGCGGAGGATTCCATAGCCATACTAAGGGGCCTCAAGGAGAGGTACGAGCTGCACCACGGGGTGAGGATCAAGGACAACGCGATAATAGCGGCGGTGATGCTCTCTAGCCGCTACATATCGGACAGGTTCCTGCCCGATAAGGCGATCGACCTCATGGACGAGGCGGCGGCCAAGCTGAGGACCGAGATAGACTCGATGCCGGTGGAGATCGACAAGGTCGACCGGCGCATACTACAGCTGGAGATCGAAAAACAGGCCATGTCCAAAGAGACGGATACCCTTTCGAAGGAAAGGCTTAGCAAGATCGAAGAGGAGCTGTCGGACCTCAAGGAGAAGCTCGACGGCATGAAGGCCGGCTGGTCTGGCGAAAAGGCCCTCATAGCGAAAGTGCGCGACATAAAGGCCAGGATGGACCAGGCAAAGGTCGAAGAGCAGCAAGCAGAGAGGGCGGGAGATCTGGCGAAGGCGGCCGAGCTCAGGTTCGGCACGGCGCTCGGCTTGAAGGCGGAGCTGGACAAGGCCAACGAGGAGATTGCCTCCATCAAGGGCGGGTTCAAATACCTGAAGGAGGAAGTCGACGAGGAGGATATCGCCTCCGTGGTGTCGCGATGGACCGGCATCCCGGTATCGAAGCTGCTGTCCGGCGAGGCGGAGAAGCTAATACACCTAGAGGACGTGCTGAGGAAGAGGGTCCTGGGCCAGGAGGAAGCGCTGAGGATCGTCTCCGACGCTGTAAGGCGCGCAAGGTCAGGACTATCCGATCCTAACAGGCCTACGGGCAGCTTCCTTTTCCTAGGTCCTACCGGCGTGGGCAAGACCGAGCTGGCCAAGGCGCTGGCTGAGTTTTTGTTCAACGACGAGCGGGCCATGGTGAGGATAGACATGTCCGAATACCAGGAAAGGCACACCGTGGCAAGGCTCATAGGCGCGCCTCCCGGCTACGTCGGCTACGAGGAGGGAGGCCAGCTCACCGAGGCGGTCCGCAGGAGGCCCTACTCGGTAATATTGTTCGACGAGGTAGAGAAGGCCCACCACGAGGTGTTCAACGTGCTGTTGCAGCTGCTGGACGATGGAAGGCTGACCGACGGTCAGGGCCGTACGGTCGATTTCAGGAACACCGTGGTGATCATGACTTCCAACCTCGGCTCGAACCTGCTGGCCGAGCACAAGGGCGAAGAGGGCCGTACCATGGTGATGGAGCAGCTCAGGCAGTTCTTCAGGCCGGAGTTCCTCAACAGGCTGGACGAGATAATAATGTTCAACAACCTTGACAGGTCCGCGATGGACGGGATCGTGGAGATCCAGCTTAACAGGCTCAAGGCCAGGGTGGCGGAAAAGGGGGTCGACCTTTCGTGGACCGAGCAGGCGGCGGCGAAGCTGGCCCAGGAGGGCTATGACCTCGCATACGGGGCGAGGCCCCTTAAAAGGGCCATACAGAAGCTCGTCGAGAACCCCCTCGCGGTGAAGGTGCTGGACGGTAGCATAAAGCCCGGCGCTCCGGTTAAGATCGGCCTGGACGACAAGGGCGCGCTGAAGTTCACGCAATGAGGGCGGCGGCGATTGATGGGACAAGCGCGGGAACGCGGGTGCCAAAAAGCGCCCCGCCCGCGCTTTTTCACGCCCACGGAGCCGCTCCTGTCAGGGACGCATCCAAGCAGAGGTTTCGCATCGTGGCGCCGTTAGAGTATATTGGATATATGACAGGTCATAGGAGTGATGCATCTTGCGGACTAGGATCGTTGCGGCCGTAGTCCTGGCCGTCGTCTTCGGGCTGGCGATATCACCGGCCCTGGCCTTCAATTACGACATAAACTTCTGGCTCTCCAGGTCGTCGAGATCGTACGACCTGCTGGCCTCGGGGGCCAGCATAGACTCGGTGAACGCAGCCATGGCGAGGACACCCGCCGCCGGCATCGTCGACCTTTTGTCATACCCGGCCGATGTGGACGCCTTCAAGCTGGCCGATTCCATCGTCTCGGCGCAGTTTCCTAAGGATCTGTACCTTTCCGACGGAACACCCGCCCCCGCAGGCCTCATTTCCCAGCTGCAGGCCAAGTTCAAGCCTGAGGACGCACAGCCCTGGTACAAGGCAAGGTACGGTGTGGCCGTGATGACTGCGGACCTGAGGTCGTTGCCGGCGGCAGACAGGCTCTATGCGGTAAGGTCCGGAGGGACGGATCTGCTGCAAGCGGGAAGGATGCTCCCCGCCGAGCCGTGTGTGATACTGGCCGAGACAAAGGACAAGGCATGGCTATACGTTCAGACCGCAAGATCTTGCGGCTGGGTGGCGTCGCTAAAAGTAGCGGTGGCCTTCACCCGCGAGCACTGGCTCTCGTACATTAACGCGAAAGAGTTCGCCATAGTGACGGCCCCGTCCTTGAGGGTTGAGCAGGACGATGCCGTACCGGCGCTGGACACCCTGGAGTTTCCCATGGGCACGAAGATCCCCCTCATGCCGGCAGCGAACGTACCTGCCGTGGTAAGGGGCAGGGCTAGCGCGGACAGCTTCGCGGTACTGCTCCCTGTAAGGAGGGCCGACGGAAAGCTTCAGGTCGTATCGGCCCTGATACCGAGGACTTCGGACGTCTTTGCGGGATATCTGCCCCTTACCGGGGAGAACATCCTCAAGCAGTCCATGAAGCTGGTGGGGACCCGCTACGGGTACATGGGCTCGTCAGGAAGGGATCCTTACGTGATGGCATCCGATATATTCCGCTGCTTCGGCCTGGAGCTGCCGATGAGCCTGGCAGGATGGGAGGCGGCGCCCTTGAGGTATCAGTCCTTGAAGGGCGAATCGTCCGACATGAAGCTGCTTGCACTGAGAAAGTCGGTGCCGGGCGCCATACTCCTCGGAAACCAGGGACCTTCCATATTCCTTGGGCAGTACGGAGACGACGTCTATGCGATAGCGGCCCTTGCGGCGGTAAAGGTCCAGCCTTCGTCCGAGCTTTCGTATGCCCTCGAGCCGCTTCCATACAACGGCATAGGCCTCATATCCTTGAAGTCCATATACGCCGATTCCGGAAACGACCTCTTCTCCGAGCTCAGGGCCGTGATCGAGCCCATCCCTAGATAGATTGGCATTTTATGTCATAAGACCAGTTAAGGGCGCCCATGAAGGGGCGCCCTTACTCTATCAAACCATTCGGATCCGACCGTGTCATCCTGGCGAAGTTCGAACTAACGAGCAATTTCGTCGCTTACCGCCCTAGTCCGCCTTCTTGCACGTACCTCCGCCCGCGTCCTTGGCGCTCCTCAGGGCGACTTCCGCGGTCAGGAGCAAGTCCTTTATCTCCGTATCGGGGCCCGGCACCGTCGAAGCGAGGCCCATGGACACCGTGGGCGAAGGCACAGTGCCGCCCTTGCCGTCGGACAGCGTTATGCCGGTGATCTCCTGCATCACTTCCTTGGCCACCTTCATGGCGCCTTTTTCATCGGTCCTGGGTAGAAGGACCAGGAACTCGTCCCCTCCGTACCTCAGCGCGGCCTGCCCGACACCCCTTACGATGAGGTCCGTCTTCCTCTTGGCGCATTTCTTCAGCGCCGTCGTAAGCAGCAACAAGAACTCGTCCCCGATCTGTTTGCCGAACCTTTCGTTGAAGGACTTGAAGCTGTCTATGTCCAGCACGGCGACCGCTACGCTCTCCTGCTGCCTCCTTGCCCTCTCCCACTCCCTATAGAACAGCAGGTCGGACTTCTTCGCGTTTGCCAGCCCCGTGAGCTGGTCGACGTCCGATACCGACCGCAAGGCCTTGTTGGCGAGGTTCATCCTGTAGCCATAGTCGAAGGATTCCACCCTGTCCCTGTATGAGACCAAAGAGATCATGAAGGTCAGCAACACGCCCGCCGCGCACTCGGCGCCCGAGAAGGCTGCCGTCGACGCCCCGGTCCCCATGGCAAGGTCGACCGCCACGAAGCACGCGGTGGCCGCCATACCCGCCAGGGCTATTACCAGCGGCCTCATCCTCGGCACCATCAGGAGCGAGGCCAGGCCGAGCACGAAAAGCACGGACCTTGCGGGGATCTCGGGCGCCGTGCCCACGATGACGGAGAAGAAGAGTACCAAGCCGCTTGCGAAGAAATCGGCCAGCGTCCTCTTCTGCCTTGATTCGAAATCCTTCATCAGAAGCTTGAGGTAGAAGAACGAGACTATCAGAACGAGCCCCATGAGCCCCGCTATGAGGGCGATGTAGTTGCCGCCGAAGCCCGGCGCCTCGGCCCCGAACAGTAGGTATGACAAGGAAAGGATGCAGATGATGCCACCGAAGACGAGCATGAACGGCGGGACTCTCTGCAGATACCATCCATAGTAATGGTTCTCGAACGCTTCCCTTTCCGCTTCCGAGGAGAGAGTGCCTAATGCAGGTTCGAGACTGTTCCTGGACATGCACATCACCCCGTATATGTAATCATGCCTGATGCGGCCCTGCATGCCGGAGGTGGTCCTCCGGCATGGGCCTTATATCATAGATTCTTCTTCCTCCCGTCAAGTTCCTGCTTGAGCAATTGATTTGCCATCTTGGGATTGGCCCTTCCCTTGGTGGCCTTCATTAGCTGGCCTACTAGGAACATTATCGCGTTTTCCTTGCCGGCGATGTAGTCGGCGCTCGGTCCCGGGTTCGCATCGATCACCGCGACGGCGGCCTTCCTCAGCTCTTCCTCGCCGCTTATCTGGCCCAGGCCCATCGCCTCCACCATCTTCCTAGGGCTTCCGCCCTTCGCGAACACCTCGGCGAACACTTCCTTCGCTGTCTTGCCGCTGATCTCGTTCTTCGCCACCATGCCAAGGAGCTCGGCCATCTCGGCCGGCCCTGCCTTCGAGGAGGATATCTCGGTCCCCGACGCGTTGAGCGCCGCGGCCAGCTCCCCCGTCATCCAGTTGGCGAGAGCCTTGGCCTCGGCGCCGGCTTCGATGCCCTTCTCGAAGTAAGTCGAAAGGTCCATGTCGTCGGATATCAGCGAAGACTCCCTCTGCCCGAGCCCGTAGTCGGCAACGTACCTGGCCTTCCTCTGGTCGGGAAGCTCAGGTATCGTATCCTTCACCCTGTCGGTCCAAGCACGGTCGATCTCGAGAGGTACGAGGTCCGGCTCAGGGAAGTATCTGTAGTCGTGCGCCTGCTCCTTGGACCTCATGAACACCGTCTCGGACTTCAGATCGTCCCAGTGCCTCGTCTCCCGCCTCACCCTGCCGCCTGATTCGAGCACCTTCGCCTGCCTTTTGGATTCGAACTCTATCGCCTTGTACACGGCCTTGAAGGAGGCTATGTTCTTCATCTCGGTGAGGGCGCCGAATTCCGTGGAGCCCTCGGGCCTGATCGAGACGTTCGCCTCGCACCTCATCGAGCCCTCCTCCATCTTGCAGTCGGACACTCCTATCGCAAGCAGTATGCTTCTTAGCTTCACGAGGTAGGCCCTGGCCTCGTCGGCGGAGCGCATGTCTGCTTCGCTCACTATCTCTATGAGAGGTATGCCGCACCTGTTGAAGTCGATCATGGAGCTTTCAGCGCTGGTTATGTCATCGCCCGCGTGGACGAGCTTTCCCGTCTCCTCCTCCAGGTGGACCCTCCTTATGCCGATCCTCTTGGCCTTGCCGTCGACCTCGACGTCCATCCAGCCGTTCTTCCCGATGGGCATGTCGTACTGCGATATCTGGTACGCCTTGGGAAGGTCGGGGTAGAAGTAGTTCTTCCTATCGAACTTGGTCCTTCCCGACACCTCGCAATTAAGCGCCAAAGCGGCCTTCATGCAGTATTCCACGGCTTTCCTGTTGAGGACCGGCAGCACCCCCGGCATCCCCAGGCACACGGGGCATACCTGAGTGTTCGGCCTTGCGCCGAACCTGGTCTTGCACCCGCAGAACACCTTGGATTCGGTGGAGAGCTCGACGTGAACTTCTATGCCTATGACGGTCTCCCAGCTCATCTTGCTCCACCCCCTATCCTTCCGGCGAAGCCGGAGCCCCTTTCAACCTCCGCCGCCGCGGCGAACAGCGTCTCCTCATCGAACGCCCTCGCCGCCAGCTGCAAGCCCACGGGCAGTCCCTTCGACAGGCCGCACGGCACGGAGATGGCCGGGATGCCTATCAGGTTCGCGGTGATCGTGTATATGTCGCTCATGTACATCGACAGCGGGTGCTCAGTCCTCTCGCCGAATCTGAAGGCGACCTCTGGGGTCGTCGGCCCGGCGATCGCGTCGCACTTCGCGAACGCCTCGTCGAACTCGTCCTTCAGCACGCGCCTCACCTTGAGGGCCTTGTTGTAGTAGGCCTCGTAGTAACCGGCCGAGAGCACGTACGTGCCGAGCATTATCCTCCTTTTGACCTCGTCGCCGAAGCCCTGGCTCCTGGTCCTCTTCATGGCGCTCACGACGTCCTTCGCGCCCAGGTCCCTTAAGCCGTACCTGATCCCGTCGAAGCGCGCGAGGTTCGAGCTGGCCTCAGCCGTGGCGGCGAGGTAATATGCAGCGAGCCCGTACATCGAGCTGGGCAGGCTTACCTCTACGATTTCGGCGCCTTCGTCCTTGAGCCTTAGCACCGCCTTCATGACGAGGTCCCTCACCTCGGGGTCCAGGCCGTTTGCGAAGTACTCCTTCGGCAGGCCTATCCTCATGCCCTTGACTCCCTTGGAGCACGCCTTCCTCACATCAGGCACCGGCCTTGGCGACGACGTGCTGTCCTTCGGGTCGTGGCCTGCGATCGCCTCGAAGACCATGGCCGCATCCTCGACGCTCCTTGCGAACGGACCTATCTGGTCCAGCGAAGAGCCGAAAGCGACCAGACCGTAGCGCGATACCCTGCCGTACGTAGGCTTGAGGCCAACTACGCCGCAGAGCGAGGCCGGCTGCCTGATCGACCCTCCGGTGTCAGAGCCTAGCGCGAAGGGCGCAAATCCTGCCGAAACGCAAGCCGCCGAACCTCCTGACGAGCCTCCCGGCACGGCCCTGGTGTCCCAGGGGTTTTTCGTAGGTCCGAAGGCGGAGTTCTCGGTAGACGAGCCCATGGCGAACTCGTCCATGTTGGACTTGCCCAAAAGCACAGAACCGGCGAGCTTTACGGCCACGGTGGCGTCGTACGGGGGCACGAAGTTCTCCAGCATCCTCGACCCACAGCTCGTCCTGGTCCCCTTCGTACATATGTTGTCCTTAAGGACGAACGGCATCCCTGTCAGCGCAGAGGGCTTCGTCCCGCCCTTCCTTGCCGCCAGCCAGAGGCCGTCCGCCTTGGCGGCCGCCTTCCTCGCACCTTCCTCGTCTGTAAGGAGGAACGCACGGACCTCGCCTTCGAGCCCTGCTATCCTTTCGAGTACGCTGGAAAGCGCCTCGGAGGGGCTGGCAATGCCTTTCTCGAAGGCCTCGGCCAGCTGTCCTACACCGAATTCATAGAGTTCCATCGCCATCCTCCTAATCCTCGTCCGAATTATCCATGATGCGGGGCACGAGGAAGAACTCGCCCTTTCTGGCCGGCGCGTTCATCAGGGCCTGCTCCTGGCTGAGCCCCTCTACTGGCACATCATCCCTCATCACGTTCACCAGCTCCTGGGCGTGCGTTAGGGCCTCCTTGCCCTCGGTGCCGACCTCTTCCAGCTTGGCGACGTATCCGAGTATCAAGTCGAGCTCCTTGGCGTACTTAGCCGCGTCCTCCTCGCCGAACTCGAGCCTCGCCAGCTCAGCGATCCTCATTACCTCATCCCTGCCTATTCCCATCAGAACAGACCTCCCTCGTCTTTTACGGCCTTCTCCCCTATCATTTCCATGAATTCCCTCTCGTCCGCCACCCTGACGTTAAGCCTTCTGGCCTTCTCGAGCTTCGATCCGGCCTCGCTGCCGGCCACCACGAGGTCCGTTTTGGAGGATACACTGTCGGTAACCTTGGCCCCGGCCATAGCGGCGAGCTCCTCTGCTTTGGACCTGGTCATCTGCGTGAGCGTCCCCGTGAACACCACGGTCATCCCCGAAAGCGGCCCCGATCCTCGCTCCTTGGCCTTCGGCTCCGTCATGTTGACCCCGGCCGCCCTGAGCTTTTCCACTAAAACCTCGTTCTGCGGCAGACGGAAGAACCTGACTACGGATTCCGCTACCACCGGGCCCACCGTCTCCACTTCCAGAAGGTCCTCCTCTTCAGCCCTCATAAGGGCCTCGACGTCACCGAACCGCGCCGCTATGAGCTTTGCGGTGGCAGGGCCTACGTTCCTGATCCCTATCGACGCCAGGAGCCTTCCCAGGTTCCGCCCCCTGCTTGCGCCTATCGCGGCAGCCAGCTTCGCCCCGGACTTCTCCCCCATCCTGTCAAGCGATGCCAGCGTGGCGGCGTCGAGCTTAAAAAGATCGGCGAAGTCGTGCACCAGCCCCTTCAACATCAGCTGGTCGATCACGGCGGGGCCCAGGCCGTCGATGTCCATGGCGTCCCTGGACGCGAAATGCAAGAGACCTTCCCTCAGCCTTGCGGGACACGACGCGTTCGTGCACCTCAGGGCCACCTCTTCGTCCTCCCTGGATACGGCCGAGCCGCACTCGGGGCAGGCGTCGGGCATCCTAAACGGCCTCTCAGTCCCCTTCCTATCCTCGAGGATAGGGCCTACGACCTCGGGTATGACATCGCCCGCCCTCTGCACGAGCACGGTGTCTCCCTCCCTGATGTCCTTCTGCCTGATGAGGTCCTCGTTATGCAAGCTCGCATGCTGTACGACCACGCCGCTTACGTTGACCGGCTCGAGCACGGCCCTAGGGGTGAGCACTCCCGTGCGGCCCACCTGTACTTCTATCCTCAAGAGCTTGGTCTTCGCCTGCCTTGGCGCGAACTTGTACGCGATGGCCCACCTGGGGCTCCTTTGTGTGAAGCCCAGCTCCCTTTGCAGGGCAAGCGAATCGACTTTTATCACTGCCCCGTCTATCTCGTACTCGATCGAATCCCTTATCGTCTCCAGATGCTCGCAGAAGCCTATCGCTTCCTCGATGCCTTCCACCCTCCTGATCTCGGGGTTCACCTTGAAGCCGAATCCTTCAAGGAGCGCCAGCGCATCCGAATGGCTCGTAAGCCTTGCCGGTGCCGGTTCGGGAAGGTAATAGGCGAAGAAGGACAGCTTCCTTCCCGCGGTGATGGAGGAATCTAGCTGCCTGAGGGAGCCTGCGGCGGAGTTCCTGGGGTTTGCGAAAGGCGGCAGGCCCTCCTCGTCCCTCGACTGGTTGAGGGCCTGGAAGTCGGCCTTCCTCATATAGACCTCGCCCCTTATGGTTATCTCGGCCGGGAGCGGTCCGCACCCTTCGCATCTTGAGAGCGTCCTCGGTACGTCCTTCACCGTCAGCACGTTGGCCGTCACGTTCTCGCCCGTCACGCCATCGCCCCTGGTGACGCCCACCGCCAGCTTGCCGTCCTTGTACTCGAGCGACATGGCAAGGCCGTCTATCTTAGGTTCGCAAACGTAGCCGACCTTCTCGGAGCCCAGAGCCTTCCTCACCCTAGCGTCGAAGGCCATGAGCTCCTCCGGGCTGAAGCAGTTGTCCAGCGAGAGCATCGCGGCCTTGTGCCTGTATGTGGGGAACCTGCCTGCGGGGGCCCCTCCCACCTTGCTAGTGGGCGAGCCGGCCGACCTTAGCTCGGGATGGGCCTCCTCTAGCGCCTTGAGCTCGTTCACTAAAGCGTCGAACTCGGCGTCCGTTATCTCAGGCGCGTCGAGCTCGTAATAGAGCCTGTTGTGCCTTTCTATCTCGCGTCTTAGGTAGCCTATCCTAGCGGCCTCGTCCTCTCCTCTTCCGAAAAGGTCCATCGTCGCACCTCCTTGAGGTTCTGTAGGGGCGCGCTCTCCTATCTCTTGCTCAACGGGGCGAAGCTCAAAGCCAGCCTCTTGACCCCTTGGCCTTCGAACGCCACCGTAACGACGGTGTCACTAGTCGTCTTCGCAACGTTTACCACCGTTCCCGTGCCGAACACGGGGTGGCTTACCTTGTCCCCGGCCCTGAAGCCCTCCCTGCCGCCGTTGGATTCGGCGAAGCCCTGGGAGTTGGCCGCACCCTTCGGGAGGTTTTGCCTCCTCGCATCTTTGTACCTTCCCTCGCCCATACCCTGATTTGCCCCCTGGGCGCTGCCCTCGGGCCTGTTCCACCTGCCCGACGAGTAGTCCCTGCCGGGCGTGCGCCACATCGGCGCCTCGCCAGGATTGAGGCATTCCAGCACGTCCTTGGGGATCTCGTTCACGAACCTCGACATGAGGTTCGAGGACGGGGTCCCGTAGAGGAGCCTGTAGGCGGCGCTGATGAGATAGAGCTTCTCCTTCGCCCTAGTCATGCCGACGTAGCAGAGGCGCCTTTCCTCCTCGAGCTGCTTGGGCTCGTATAGGGACCTTGAGAGCGGGAAGACGTTCTCTTCCATGCCTATCATGAACACGACCGGGAATTCCAACCCCTTCGCCGAATGGAGCGTCATCAAGCATACGCTGTCCTCGGCGAAGTTGGTCCTGTCCAGGTCGGTGAGCAACGCCACTTCCTCCAGGAAGGCGTCTATGTCCTTCGGGTCGGGCCTTGCGTTGCCGTTCCTTAGGACACTGCCTGATTCCAGGCCTTCGTCCAAGGCCCTCGCCGCGATGTTCTGCCTCGCCTCATATTCCCTCGCCACCGAGACGAGCTCCCTTAGGTTGTCGAGCCTGGCTTCGGCCTCGAGGCTGTCGTCCTCCCTGAGCGATCTGTAGTAGCCCGTGTCTTCCAGTATCCTCTCTATCATGTCGCCCAGCCTTAGCTCCCCCTTGTGGCCTAACAGGGAATCCGCCATCTTCACGAAGGCGCCGACCTGCCTCTGCGCCCTTTCGGCGTTCTTCTCGAGTGAGCCGAAACGCCTTGCGGCGTCCCACATGGAACAGCCCTGCTCCTGGGATACCGCCATCACCTTCTCCTCGGTGGTCTCGCCGATGCCCCTTTTGGGCACGTTCAATATCCTGGAAAGGGCGACGGAATCGTGTGGGTTGACTATGAAGCGCAGGTAGGCGAGCACGTCCTTGACTTCCTTGCGCTCGTAGAACTTGAGCCCGCCTATCACCCTGTACGGGATGCCGTCCTTCAAGAGGACCTCCTCAACGGACCTCGACTGGGAGTTCATCCTGTACAGGACGGCGAACTGGGACAGCTTCCTGCTTTCGGCCACGACGAGCCTCTCTATCTCCTTGACTACGAACGAGGCCTCCTCGCGCTCGCTCTCGGCGTTGTACAGGAGCACTTTCGAGCCCTTGTCCTTGTCCGTCCAGAGCGTCTTCTTCTTCCTGCCGCGGTTGTTGGCTATCACGCCGGACGCGGCATCGAGTATGTTGGCGGTCGAGCGGTAGTTCTGCTCCAGCTTGATGACCGTAGCGTCGGGGTAGTCGCCCTCGAACTCGAGTATGTTGGTAGGGTCAGCCCCCCTCCAGGTGTAGATCGACTGGTCGTCGTCGCCGACGACGGCTATGTTCCTGTACTTGTCCGCCAGAAGCTTGACCAGCATGTACTGGGCGTGGTTGGTGTCCTGGTATTCGTCGACCATGATGTAGCGGTAGCGTTCCTGGTACTTCGCCAGCACCTCGGGCCTTTCGCTGAAGAGCCTGACCGTCTGCATTATCAGGTCGTCGAAGTCCATGGAGCCGTTGTCCACCAAAAGCTGCTGGTACTTGGTGTAGATGCCGCCGATGCTCTTCTGCCAGGCGTCCTTGGCGGCGAACTCCGCCGGTGCGAGCAGTTCGTTCTTGGCGTCGGATATCATGTTCAGCACGGCGGACGGTTTGTAGACGTCCTTGGAGAGGTTCAGCTCCCTTAGGGCGCGGTTCACCGTCGCCAGCTGGTCGGATTCGTCGAATATGGTGAACGAGCGTGGATAGCCTATGAGCTCGGCTTCGTTCCTCAGCACTCGCACGCAGAACGAGTGGAACGTGGCGACGGTGACGTACCTTCCCGCCTGGCCCGCCAGGTTCTCCACGCGAAGGCGCATCTCCTCGGCCGCCTTGTTGGTGAAAGTCACGGCCAGGATCTCGAAGGGCGGTATTCCGTGGTCGGCGATCAGGCTGGCTATCCTGTAGGTCAGTACCCTGGTCTTCCCGCTTCCGGCGCCCGCGAGTATCAGAAGGGGCCCATCTACGTGACGGGCCGCCTCCAGCTGCTTCGGATTAAGGCAGTCTTCGCCTATCAAACCTCGGCTACCTCCCCCGCCAGGAAGGCCCTGGCCCTCTTTACCCTGTCGAGGCAGGCCCTCTTGCCCAGAAGGTGCATGCTCTCGAACATGGGAGGCGTCACGCGCTTCCCGGTAAGCGCGACCCTCACCTGCATCAGGAAATCTCCTAGCTTGATGCCGGATTCCGCTATCTTCTCCCTGAAGGTCGTGTCTATCGGCTCCTTCTCCCAGTCTACGATGCCCTCCATTATCTTCTCCGCCGCTTCCAGCACCTTCAAGGAGAAGGCGGCATCGTGCGCCTGCTTGTCCCTGAACGTCTCGGCCTTGAGCTCCACCTCGTCGACGAACAGGAAGCCCAGCATCTCGGGGGCCTCGGTGAGCTTGACTATCCTCTCCTGTATCTGCGCCGTAGCATCTTCCAGGAATTTCCTGTCATATCTATGCCCATGGCATACGGGGACGGTCTCGCATCCCAGCACATCCGGCTTGTGGTGGCCGTTCCAGCACTGCGGGAGCAGCCCGGCGTCCTTCAAGAACGGCAGGATCCTGTCCGCGAGCTCTGCCACCGGCATCTTCCTTATGTACTCCCCGTTAAACCAGTCGAGCTTCTTGACATCGAAGATCGCGTCCGACTTCGAGAGGTTCTCGAGGCTGAAGGCCTTAACGAGCTCGTCCATGGTGAACATCTCGCGCTCGTCGCCGGGGTTCCAGCCCAGAAGCGCAAGGAAGTTGATCAGCGCTTCGGGCAGGTATCCCATCTGACGGAACTCGCCGATGTACACGGCACCCGCCCTCTTGGATATCTTCGTGCGGTCGGGGTTGAGCATGAGCGTAAGGTGGCCGAACGTGGGCGCCTTCCAGCCCAGCAGCTCGTATGCGACCAGCTGGTCGAACGTGTTGGTCAGATGCTCCACGGCCCTCATGACGTGTGTTATGTCCATCAGGTGCTCGTCGACGACGGTAGCGAAGTTGTAGACGGGGGAGCCGTCCGACTTCACGATGACGAAATCGCCGCGCTCGCTCATGTCCTTCTCCTGATGTTCGCGCAGTATGTCCTCGAACGAGAATACCTTCTCGGGCACTCTGATCCTTATGACGTGGCCCCTGCCCTCAGCCTCGAGTGCCTTCTGCTGATCCGCGCTCAGATGCGCGCACTTGCCGTAGTAACGGGGCGGCTTTCCAGAAGCTAAGGCATCAGCCCTCTCCTTGTCCAGCTCCTCCTTCGTGCAGTAACATTTGTAGGCTAGGTCCTTATGAAGAAGCTCCTCGACCGCCCTCTTGTAGGTATCGTACCTTTCCATCTGCCTGTAGGGCGCGTACGGGCCGCCCACGTCAGGGCCCTCGTCCCACTTTATCCCCAGCCAACGCAGGCCCTCGAGGACGCCCTCCTCTGATTCCTTGGTGCTCCTCGAAAGGTCCGTGTCGTCGATCCTGAGTATGAACTTCCCGCCGGTCTTCCTTGCATAGAGCATGTTATACAGGGCGGTCCTCGCGGTGCCGACGTGGCAGTTGCCCGTCGGGCTGGGCGCGATCCTCACCCTTACGCTATCGGTCATGTACGATCCTCCAGTCCACGCTAAAAAGCGCCGTTCGTATACGTGTTAATTATATTATTTTACCATAGCCGAGGCTCTATCGCGCCGCATGCGGAACTTAACGCAGACGGAATTGGGCTGAGGGTGCCGTCCAGGGCGTCCATGCGCGCGCATGCTGCCCCTGTCAATTAATCATGCCGCCAACCGCTCAAATTGGAGGGTTTCCTATTGTGCGGATAGAATGACCTCGTAGCCAAGTATGTTCGAAGGGGTGGTTGATGGATGAAGGTCTTGAGGATATCGGTTCTCATCGTCGTTTCGCTCTTGCTTCTGCTCGCCTCCGGTTGTGTCGGCAAGAGGTATGTATACAACTTCGTAGACGAGGGCGACCTGGAGAGGTATGACGGCAACTGGTATAACGCCGGCGGTTCTTACTACTTCGACGACGGGCTGATACTTACCGGCAACTACATCTCGGCGCCGTTTTTCTTCACAGGTGATTTCACCGGGCAGCTCAACTTCAACCTGGATGCAGAAGAGGGCGACGCAAGCATGCTCGAGTTCTATTTCTGCACGCAGCAGTCCTGGCCCGGCTGCGACTGGCTCGGCGGGGCGGCGATCTACAGCATAGGGGATCCTGGCGTCTATTTCAGGACCTATTACTGGGACGACGGTTCTTTCACCGCGGTCGACGAAGGAATCCCATGTGCGGGGATAATCAACAACCCTGGCTCCAACACGCTTAAGATAGTCAAGAAGGGCGACGCGCTGGAGTTCGAGCTCAACGGTACGGCGATAGGCTCTCCGTTCACGATCATAGGTAATGCGTCGGGCCTGTACTGCCCTCACTTCTACGGGTGGAGTTATGCGGGGACGGGCGCAGTCCTCACTTATTCCGAGGTCAAGTACGGAGGGGACATGATCCCGGTGATCTAGCGGCAAGACGGATCGGGAGTATCAGAAGGCCGGCCCTTGGAGCTTTGTCTGGGCCGGCCTTGTTATATTTTGATGCCGTAGTATATATGCATGTATCTTGTTAATACCTTGATTAGGTCAAATGTAAAACCGCAATTCCCGCGCTTACATAACTATAAATCATCTTTCATCACAACTATGAGGTCATTTATCACTGACTAGCTTATCACCCACTTCCGATTGATGGTATCGTTGCTGAAATAATGAACGAATCGCTTTATGAACCTGAATTTTGCTTCATCATCTTTGGGAATATCGTTGCCCGGCACAGTGTATTGGAATCTCCATCGGCCATGTACGATCCTCCAGTCCACGCTGGAAAGCGCCGTTTGTATACGTGTTAATTATATTATTTACCACAGCTGAGGCCCGGTCTTATTGCTTGCGGTACTTTACGTAGATGGAATTGGGGCTCGCTTAAAAAGTATGGCATCGTCCTATGACACGCTAATTTTTAATCTTATGTTTTTTTCATTTATCCATTAATTCATATTGGAGGGTTTCCTGGCGTACAAATAGAACTAATTGTCAGCCAACGATTTGGAAAGGGGTGGATGATGCATGAAGGCCTTGAGGATCTCGGTTCTCATAGTCGTTTCGCTCTCGCTGGTGCTCGCCTCGGGCTGCCTCGGCAAGAGGTATGTCTATAACTTCGTCAACGAGGGCGACCTGGAAAGGTATGACGGTGACTGGTACGCATACAGCGGTTCTTACGACTTCGACGACGGGCTGATACTTGACGGCATCTACGTCGCGGCACCGTTCTTCTTCACCGGCGACTTCACCGGGCAGCTCAACTTCAACCTGGATGCAGAAGAGGACGACAGCGGCATGATAGAGTACTATTATGGCACGCAGCAGTCCTGGCCGGGTAGCGACTGGCTGGGCGGGATTGTGATCAATAACATAGGGGATCCAAGCGTTTACTACAGGACCTACTATCGGGATAACGATACGCTGTACTTCGTGGAGGAGGAAATCCCCTGCGAAGGCATAATCAATAACCCGGGTTCCAACACGATTAAGATATTCAAGAAGGGTGACTCGCTGGAGTTCGAGCTCAACGGGACGGCCATAGGCGCACCGTACGCCATCATAGGTAATACATCTGGCCTGTACTGTCCTCACATTTATGGGTGGAGCAGTGACGAAACATCTATCATTTTCACATATTTCGAAGTCAAGTACGAGGGGGATATGATCCCCGTAGTTTAGGGGCGAACCAGATTGGGAATATCAGAAGGCCGGCCCTTGGAGCTTTGTCCGGGCCGGCCTTCGGCATGTCGAGACCATCCATCTTGTCCGTGCAATCCACCCGTCAAACGTTATCCCCAGCTCGCACCATCTTGCCAGGCTTAATTCCACCTCATCATCGACAGGTATTCCGATTTTCGGCAGAAGGTACTAGAACCTCCACCTAAATTGCTTTCCAGGTCGGAATTTATCTATCTTCACATGGACGAGGCAGTATTCGTTGTCAAAAAGGTGCGGCTTCAGTGAGCTCGTGAAATCATCCGGGTCTTTGACCAGCGCGATCTGTCTGTTCAGCTCGGTCTTGCCCATTCAAGTCTTCTACACGGGCTATTACGGTAGCGCGACGTCCCCTAAAGCCAATTATACTGGCCAAGCGCTGCTCTAGCGCACGAGCCTGAAGACTACTTCATCGTCAATTAGCTCGTCGCATCCTTGTAGCGAGTACTTGAATTTCCAGCTGAACGTCTGTCCTGGTTCATATCTTCCCAGCTTGGCAGGGAAACGGTTGAAGTCATCGGTGCCCGGGCGGACTTTTAGCGGACTCGTGAAATCGTAAGGGTCTCGCACGAGCGCGACCCTGAAGGAAATTTGGCCCTTTTCGCTTATCTTCCTAGGCAGGAAGCTAACAAACTCCTCCTCTTTCAAGTCTACGCCGGATCCGTTGACGACGCTCACGGTGATGTCGTCACGACCACTTTCGAGTAAGAATAAGTATCCGACATTATCCTCCAAAGCGCCGTAACAGGACATGCCTTCAAGATACACCAGGGTGTAGGCGGTCCCATCCGGGAGGATAAAGGAATTCTCCGGCCAGTACAGGGTTATCGTACCGACCGTGGTGTTCCTGATCGTTAGCACAGCGTCGGACTTGCCCAATTCGAAGTCCATCGCTAGATGTCCATTGGCGAACTCATCCGATGAGCCCTTTTCTCCTACGAACTCAACCCCGTAACCTGATATGCATCCAGCCAGAAACACGGTGGCGGTTAAAAGTGCCAATGCTAGAAGGTGCTTCTTCATCGTTTCCTCCTTGTCCGAGTTAATGCCGAGATGGTATTTAACCTATATCGACAGCCTCAGGCATATTACCCTGGAATACGTCTGTCCTGCAGCTTCGTATTCAATATTCCACCTAAAAGAAGCGCCTTTTTCGAACCCCTCCAAGCTCTCGTAGAACCTCTTATAATCCGCCACGCCGAATTCTCCCAGTGACTCATACACGGGTTTCCTATTAGTGAGGCCGATCTTCAGGAACAGGGCCCTGCCTGAAGGTATGAACAATGGATTATCCAGGGGGCGCATCCTCTCGACATAATTCGGGGAGAAGGTCGGTTTCTTCTTCTCCTCCCAGGGATTTACCACTTCAGGTTTATGCTTATCAGAGAGGGATTTCTCTTCATAGACTACGTTCATGCTGCTCGTGAACCTGAAGTCGGCAAGGTATACGACGGTCTTCCTGCCGTCGCCTGGCAGCTCCAGTGAATCTGTTGGGAAGTTGAACCTGATGATCTTCTTCCCGTAGTTTGTAAGCATGACATAGGTATCGGCATTGACGATACCGAACCTGATTTCCAGGGTGCCGTCGGTGAAGACGTCGCGGCACCAGCCTTCTTCTGTCTGGATTTCTATTGCTTTCACTGTAGCAGACGAAGCCCTAGGTGCCATGCATGCTAGGATGACAATGGCCGCCACGAGGACGGCCATTACGGGATATGCTCCCTTATTCATCGCTTTTTTACTAGGTAGAGTGCGATCAGCGTTTTGCATCGGTTTCCCTCCTACGTTGTTCTGAGGTTTACGCCGATGTTCGCATAAAAGCGCCGTATCAGTGGCGTGCTATTGTCATCGTCTTGACAATCGTATCAATGGTCGGTGGACCCCGTGAAGTTGAACTTGGCCGTCTTTATCGCCGGTACTACGTAACCTTCGGGAAGCGTCACATCGGTCGAGAAGAGCTCCGTCTTCCGTCCGATCAGCTCCACGTTCTTCAGGACCCCGTCCAGTATGGAATCCGTAAACCTCAGGTTCCTCAAAGGCCTGGTCACCTTGCCGTTTTCGATGAGGAACGTGCCGTCCTTGGTCATGCCGGTGAACATCGTCTTCACTCGGTGTATCGGGTTCACGTAATGGAACCTGGTTATGAGTATGCCCTTCTTGGTGGCCCTTATCATCGATTCCACGTCGGAGTCCCCCGGGGCGAGCCTTAAATGCATGGCCTGGTCCGCGAACTTGGCTCCTGGCATCATGGCATGCCCGGTCGACTCCGTTCCCTCCAGCTTGGCCGAGGACGAGTCGAACAGCATACCCGACATCACGCCGGACCTTATGATCTCCACCTTCCGGCGCGGGACGCCTTCGTAGTCGAAGGGCATCTGCACGGTGTCGGGCGCGAGCCCGTCGTCCGCTATGCTTACCATGGGATTGGTCACGAGCCGGCCCATCCTGCCGGTCGCGAAGCTGTTGCCCTCGTGGTACATCATGCCGTCGATGCCGCACATCGCCAGGACGTTGAGCATCGTGGACACCGCGTTGGGCTCTAGCACCGCCTCGTACTCCCCGGCTTCCAGAGGCTCAGGGTCCGCCGACCTCAGGCACTTATCCACTGCGATCGCTGCTACGGCCCCGAAATCTATGTCCTTGACCGACACCGCGGCCCCGTTCGAAAGGCCCGTCCCCCAGGCGTCGCTCATCGCAACCACCTTGTACTGCGCGGTGCTGCTGAGGTTGTAGGCCTTCACGCCCTTAGTGCTCATGACCTGGGTACCCAGTATCGAAGTCCTCACCGTGCCCCCTGCTGTGACCTTCGCCGCCTCGGCCCTCTTTATCGCCTCATGCGCCGCATCGGCCATCTGGTATGAGGAGAAATCTCCGGTGTCCTTGCTGAAGGCGTTGACCTTCCTGTACTCCGCCGGTTCCGGTAGTCCTGCGAATATGGGAGAATCGGGCAGCAGGCCCGCCACGTCATATGCTTTCCTCACGGCGTCCTTGAGCTCGGATACCCTGTTCGTCTTGATCATCCCGACCTTCTGGCCGCGCGCCACACGCACGGTGAAGTCGGTGTCCGACAGTACGCTGTTCTGGTGTATCTCGTTGTTGGAGAAGCGCGCGAGCCTTATCTCGGTGTCGACGGCCACTATGTCGGCCTCGGCGCCCCTTACGGTGGCCAGGGCCTCTGCCAGTGCCTTTTCTATGCTTTCCCTGCCTACCATCTGCCGACACCTACCTTCACGTTCCTGAACCTGGCCGGAGCGCAGCCGTGCCCCACGTGGGCCACTTGCATAGGCTCGCCCTTGCCGCAGTTGGGCACGCCCCACAGCACCCACTCGTCCTGGCTTGCAACGCCGTCGCAGCTTCCCCAGAACTCGGGCGTCGATCCCGTATAGGTCGGGTTCTTCACGATCCCCGTTATCCTGCCGTCCTTTATCCTCCAGCCTATCTCGCAGCCGAACTGGAAGTTCACCCTCCTGTCGTCGATGCTCCAGCTCTTGATCCCGTCCATCATGACGCCGTCCTTGGTTCCCGCTATGAGCTTCTCCAGCGTCTCGCCGCCAGGCGCGAGGCATACGTTGGTCATCCTTACGATGGGCGTCCTGGACCAGCCGTCGGCCCTCATCGCGGCGTTGGAAGAAAGCCCGAGCCTCGCCGCCCATTCCCTGCCCATGAGATATCCTACGAACTCGCCCTTCTCGACGAGGGGGGTCCTCGAGGACGGCATGCCCTCGTCGTCGTACGCGAAAGTGCCAAGCCCGCCTTCGGTTATGCTGCACTGGTAGAGGTCCACGCAGTCCGAGCCGTACTTGAACCCTCTTCCGAGCTTGTCCGTCGTAAGGAAGCTCGTGCCGGCGTAGGCCGCCTCGGTCCCGTATACGCGGTCCAGCTCGACGGGATGACCGCAGCTTTCGTGTATCTGCAGCGCCAGCTGCTCCGGAAGCAGGATCAGCGTCATCTCGCCCGAAGGGCACTGCTCTGCCGTGAGCAGGGCCACGGCCTCCTCGGCCGACTTGAGCGCCCCTTCCTCCAGCCTCTGGGCCAGCACGAACTCATAACCCGCCTGCTTGAAGTTGCCCCCGAAGGATCCCGGGTAGGACCTGACCTGCATGTCCCCGTCGCCCAGCGCCATCACCGTGACGCCGGCGCCGGATTCGGTGAACTCCTGCTCGATTCTGGCCCCTTCGGTCGACATGAACAGCTTCTTCTCCGTAATGAAGTCCATCGTCGCCTTGGCCTGCCTCACCTTCGGCGAATATCCCTTGGCGGCGAGCGTCGCCTTAATTAACAGGCCCACCTTGTCGCCTATCGGCACGGTGAAAGGATCCACCTCAATCGGGGCTTTCCAGTACGCGGCCTCGCCCCGGCACTCGCCTATCTCGGCCTTGCGCTTGAGCATGGGCCTTGCGGCTTTGGCGTACTCGACGGCAAGCCCGGCCGTCTTCGCGGCGTCCTCTTCCGACATGGAGTTCGAGGCCGCGAAGCCCCAGGCGCCGTCTACCAAGACCCTTACGCCGTAGCCCTCGTCGCTCCCTTCGCTTATCGTCTCAAGGGCACCGTCCCTAACCAATATCCCCTGTGTCTTCCTGTTCACCCTTCTCGCGTCTGCGTATGAGGCCCCAAGCCGGCTTGCGCGTTCCAGGGCCCTTTCCAAAAGGTACATCGAACCGCTCCCTCCTCGTTTTGCGATAGTCGCCGTACTGGCAGACGCCCACCGCCGCCAGTATCATGAGCGCGCCGATAAGCTGCCTCGTGTTGAGCTTCTCACCAAGCAGCAGCCAGGCGAAGAAGAAGCCCATCACTGGTTCCAGCTGGAGTATGATCGCAGCCCTGACGGCTGGCACGTATCTTTGGGCTATTGTCTGGACCATGAAGCACACGGCCGTGGCCATGACGCCTAGATATATTATGATGAGCCATATCTGGGGCGTGAAGTCCATGACCTCGGGCAGCTTCGGCGCCGCCGTGGCAAGGGCCAGCAAGCCTATCCATATGAACTGGGCCATCGAAAGTAGCAGCCCGTTGAGCCTGGGGGAGTACTTCTCCAAAAGAACGATCTGGAACCCGAAGCAGAGCGCGCACGCCAGCACGTATATGTCGCCCACCGACGGCATCTGCCAGCCGTCCAGGGAAAGCATGCCCAGCCCTAATACGGCGATGGCTACGCCGAGCCAGGAGTACCATTCGGGGTTCTTCTTGAGTATGTAGGGCGAGAGCATCGGCGTGAACACGACGGCGAGGCCGGTTATGAAGCCGGTCTTGGTCGCGGTGGTCAGGGAGATGCCTATGGTCTGCAGCACGAATCCCATGTAGACGAAAATCCCGACTACTGCCGCCGACCTCCAGGTCTCACCGCCCATCCTCTTAAGTAGGCCCCTCCTCCAGCAGAGGAAGGTCACGATTATCGAGGCGATGATCATCCTGAGGGCGATAAGCAGTATCGGGTCGACCACCTTGACGGTGTTCTTGACGATGGCGAACGTCGTGCCCCAGATGATGCATATCACCACGAGGGCGAGGTCCGCCGCCACGTTCTTCTTGCTGAAATCGCCTTTTTCTTCCATTCATACAACCTGCCGCAAAAGGTGTTTATAACATAATTCTACCAGTAAGGGGCGCCTTATGTAACCCCCGCGGGCAAGTTCTATGCATCGGCGTATAAGCTGCTGCCGGCCTTTTGTCCTGCCTCTAGACTCCGGCCGTGAGCGCCTCGTGCCTCTTGAACTGGCTGGCGTATAGGCCGTAGTAGAAGCCGCCCGCTTGCATCAGCTGCGCGTGCGTGCCGCGCTCGACGATCCGGCCCTCCTTGATGACGAGGATGGTGTCGGCACCTTTTATGGTGCTCAGGCGATGGGCAATCACGAAGCTGGTGCGCCCCTGCATGAGATCCAGAAGCGCCCTTTGTATGTGCATCTCAGTCCTGGTGTCGACCGAGCTCGTCGCCTCGTCCAGAATAAGTATCGAAGGGTCCGCCAGTATGGCCCTGGCGATCGCGATGAGCTGCCTCTGGCCCTGGCTGAGGTTGCCCCCGTCCTCGTTGAGCACGGTGTCGTAGCCTTCCGGCAGGCGCCTTATGAACGTGTCCGCGTTGGCGGTCCTGGCAGCGGCCTCGACTTCGTCATCGGTAGCCGCAAGCCTTCCGTACCTGATGTTCTCCCTCACCGTCTCCGAGAAGAGGTATGTATCCTGCAGGACTATGCCGATGGAACCTCTCAGGGCGTCCCTGTCCAGGGTCCTTATGTCCCGCCCGTCCACTCGTATGGAACCGGCGTCGACGTCATAGAAGCGCATCAGCAGGTTCACCACCGTGGTCTTGCCGGCCCCCGTGGGTCCGACCAGCGCCACCGTCATGCCCTCCTTCGCGTCGATGTCCACGTCCTTCAGCACAGGGACACCCCTCTCGTAGGAGAAGTCGACGGAGTCGAACCTGACGTTGCCCTTGACAAGATCAGGCCTGTAGCCGGGCTCGCTTTCGGCATGCTCGTTCTTCTCATCCAGGACCTCGAAGACGCGCTCGGCCCCCGCTATCGCGGACTGGAGCTGGTTGTACTGGTTGGCGATCTCGTTTATGGGCCTTGCGAACTGCCTTGAGTAGTTGAGGAAGCTCGCTATGAGCCCCACGCTGACCTGGCCCTTTACCACCAGGATGCCGCCCGCTACCGAGACCAGGGCGTAGCTGAGGTTGTTCACCATTATCATGACCCTGGGGACCATGCCCGAATAGATCTGCGCCAGAAGGCCGGACCTCCTCAGCTTCTCGCTTATCGTACCGAACTCGTCCTCCAGCGCCTTCTCGCGCCCGAAGGCCTTTACTACCTTCTGGCCCGATATGGTCTCCTCTATGAAGCCGTTCAGCTCCCCGAGGTCGCCGGCCTGCTTCGTGAAGTAGCGGCGCGTGCGCTTGGAGATCGCCCCCGTGAAGGCCACACTTATGGGTATGGCGGCGAGGCTCAGTAGCGTAAGCAGCGGGCTCAGCCACAACATCATGGCGAAAGAGCCTACCACGGACAGCACGCTCGTGAAGGCCTGCGTCACTCCCTGGGAAAGGGCTGCGTCGACGTTGTCGACGTCGTTGGCGAGCCTGCTCATCAGCTCCCCGTGCGGCCTTGCGTCGAAGTAGGAGACAGGCAGGGCCTGCACCTTGGCGAAGAGGTCCTTCCTGAGGCCGCGGACGGTCTTCTGGGAGACTTCCGTCATGTAATAGGTGGTGAGCCACGAGGCTCCCGCGCCAAGCAGGTATATCGCGGTGAGCATGGCGCCGATCCTTGCGATCCTGGTGAAGTCCACAGCGCCCTTGCCGCCCATCATAGCGTCTATGGCCCGGCCGATGAGATACGGGCCCACCAGGGATGAGGCCGAGCTGAGCACCGCGAGGAGGAACACCAGCCACAGAAGGGCCCGGTGCTTCCTCAGGTAGCCCCAGAGCCTTAATACCGTACCTCTGGTGTTTTTGGCCTTGGAGAACTCGCTGGTGAACCTCCTGCCGGGGCCGCCTCCGAAGCCTGGGCCGCGAACGACGCCCGGCCTTTGGAAGACGGGCGGGGGCACGGCGGACGGCCTGTCGTAGCCGGCCTTGCTGTAGGCTTCGACCGATATCGGGCCCTTCGCGCCTGACGGCGCGTTTTCCGTTCCTCTCGTCTTCTTCTCGTCCATCAGACAACCTCCGCGCCGAGCTGGGAGCGGACGATGTCCCTGTAGACTTCGCTGTCTTCCATCAGCCTGTGGTGCGTGCCTTCGGCTACTACCTGCCCGTCTTCGAGCACTATTATGTCGTCGGCGTCCATCACCGAGCTTATCCTCTGGGCTATGACGATGGTCGTCCTGCCCTTCATGTACTCCTTCAGGGCGGCCTGCAACCTCTCCTCGGTGCCCATGTCGATCGCGCTGGTGCTGTCGTCCAGCACCAGTATCCTGGGCTTCCTGACTAGGGCGCGCGCAATCGCGAGCCTTTGCTTCTGCCCTCCCGAGAGGTTGACGCCCTTCTGGCCCACCATAGTGTCATAGCCTTCCGGGAAGGATGCTATGAAATCGTGTGCCTGGGCGACCCTTGCGGCCTCAATTACCTCCTCGTCGGTCGCGTCGGCCTTGCCCCACCTTATGTTATCCCTTATGGTGCCAGTGAAGAGCACCGGGTCCTGCAGCACCATGCCCACTGAATCCCTTAGGGCCTTGAGGTCCATGTCGCGCACGTCGGTGCCGTCGACCAGCACCCTGCCTGCCGTCGGGTCGAAGAAGCGCGGAATGAGGTTCACCAGAGTGGACTTGCCCGATCCCGTGGCGCCCAATATGGCGAGCGTTTGGCCGGGAAAGGCGGTCACGTCGACACTTTTTAGCACCGGATCGCCCGATGCGCCCTCGTAGTTGAAGCTTACGTCTTTGAACTCCACCATGCCCTTAGACGGCACGCCGACCGGCGCTTTGGGGCTGTATATCGAAGCTTCGGCGTTCAGCACCTCCACCAGGCGGTCGGAGGATGCCTTCGCGCGGGATATGTTGACCGTAAGGAACGCCACCATCTGCAGGGCCATGAGTATCTGGGTGATGTAGTTCACGAAAGCCATCACCTCGCCGAGGCTCATCGACCCGACGTTTACTTTTACACCGCCGAACCACAGCACGGCGACGAGGCTTATGTTAAGGGCCGTCATCATCGCGGGCGTCGTTAGGTTGACCGTCCTTATCGCCCTTAGGGAGGCGCCCGACAGGCCCTCGTTGGCCTTGGCGAAGCGGGCCTTCTCGTAGTCGGACCTTACGAAGGCCTTCACCACCCTCGCGCCCGTGAGATTCTCCCTCATCACGCTGTTGAGCTTGTCTATCCTCTTCTGTACGACGGAGAACATCGGGAAGCTTCTGGCCATGATGAGCGCAAGGGCGACGCTTAAAAGCGGAAGGGATATCAGAAGGACCGAGGCGAGCCCCGCGTTTATGGAAAGCGCCATGATGATGCCGCCTATTGCAAGGAGAGGCGCTCGTACGAGCATCCTTAGGCTCAGCATGACGATGTGCTGTATCTGGGTAACGTCGTTGGTGAGGCGGGTAATCAACGATGCCGTCTTGAACCGGTCGAGCTCTGCGAACGAGAAGGACTGCACCTTCTCGAAGAGCCCGCCCCTTAGGTCCTTGCCGTAGTTCGCGGCGACCGTACAGGAGAGTATGGTGGCGCCCGTGCCGCCGATGAGCCCTATGAGGGCGATTCCTATCATGCCGGCCCCGGTGCGGTATACGTATGCCAGGTCGCGGTTGGCTATGCCGATGTCCACGATCCTGGCCATCATCTTAGGCTGTATCAGGTCGGCGGCGACTTCCAGCAGCATCAGCAGCGGTGCTGCCAGCGCCGCCAGCCTGTAGGGTCTCATATAGCCGAACAGTCTTTTCAAGCGGATCCTTCTTCCCGGCAGGCTAGGGCCCCTTAAGGGCTTCCGGGTCAGTCCCCGGAGGCCTTCTCGAGGTTGCCCCTCATAGTCGTCATCATCTTCCTGAGCGACGCTATGTCCTCGGCGCCCAGTCCGCTGATGGCGTCCTGTTCCACGGCCTCCACCGCGTTCATGACGGTGTCTTTGAGCGATCTGCCCTTTTCCGTGAGGTAGATCCTGAACACCCTGAGGTCCTTCGTGTCGGGGGTCTTCTCGATCAGGCCCGCCCTCTGGAGGCGTTTGAGCATAATCGTCACCGACGCCGGCCTCAGGTGCATCCTCTCGCCCAGCTGCTTCTGAGTGAGCCCGTTGTCCTTGAATATGGAGAACAGCATGGGGGCCTGGCCCGGATGTATGCCCTGGCCGGTCAGCAACTTGTCCATCCTCGCCCTCTTGGCGCGCATGAAGCCCGCGATGAGCGTGATTACGCTTTCTTCTTTACCCATATGTGCACCTCGCAAGAAAGTTTGACGTAGAACCAATAGAGATTATAAGCGAGGATGGTGTCCGTGTAAAAGGAAAACCGCCCTAAGGCGGTCTTCGTTCTATTATTGATACATGTATGGAATATCTCCGTACCTTTCCATTCCCCGTGCCCTTGTGCACAATATGTGCACACGCTGGAGGGGAATGAAAACGGGCGTCAGGACACCAGCCCAGTCTCGAACTGGCTGAGGTACAGCTCCGAGTAGAAGCCCTTCTGCTTGAGAAGCTCCTCGTGCGTCCCCTGTTCGACTATGTCGCCGTTGTCCATGACGAGTATCAGGTCGGCGTCCCTTATGGTCGAGAGCCTGTGGGCGATTATGAAGCTGGTCCTGCCGTGCATGAGGTTGTCCATCGCCCTTTGGATGAGCACTTCTGTCCTGGTGTCGACCGAGCTCGTCGCCTCGTCGAGTATGAGCACCTTCGGGTCCGCCAGGATCGCCCTCGCTATGGTGAGGAGCTGCTTCTCCCCCTGGGATATGTTGCTCGCCTCTTCGTTTAGCACCATGTTGTACCCGTCAGGCAGCGTCTTTACGAACCTATGCACGTGTGCGGCCTTGGCAGCCTCCTTGACGTCCTCGTCCGTCGCCTCCTGCCTTCCATAGCGGATGTTCTCCATGATCGTGCCGTTGAAAAGCCAAGTGTCCTGAAGCACCATGCCGAAAACGTTCCTGAGCTCGTCGCGCCTGAACTGCCTGGTGTCGGTGCCGTCGATGAGGATCCTTCCTCCCTGCAGCTCGTAGAACCTCATGAGGAGCTTTACTATGGTCGTCTTGCCGGCACCCGTGGGCCCTACGATGGCGACCCTCTGGCCGGGCCTTATGAAGGCGCTGAAGTCGCCTATCACAGGCTTGTCGGCGTCATAGCCGAAGTGCACGTGGTCGAACACAACCTCGCCCTTGATGTCGGCGGTGCTCGCGGGCTCCTTTACGTCCGGCTCTTCTTCCTTTTCGTCTATGAACTCGAACACCCTCTCGGCGGCCGCAGCCGTCGACTGCAAGACGTTCGCTATCTGGGCTGACTGGGCTATGGGCTGGGTGAACGACCTTACGTACTGCACGAACGCCAGTATGTCGCCAACTTGTATGGACTTCTTGACCGCGAGCCAGCCCCCTAGGATCGCTATGAGGACATAACCGATGTTGCCTATGAAGGATATGATGGGGAACATCATGCCCGATAGGAACTGCGATTTCCAGGCCGAGCCGTACAGCTCCTTGTTCAGGGTGCCGAACTCGTCGTTGGTCCTTTGCTCGGCGTTGAAGGCCTTCATTATTCTATGACCGCCGTAGACTTCCTCTACCTTGCCGTTTATGTGGCCGAGGTACTCCTGCTGCTTCTTGAAGTACTTCTGCGACTGCTTTACTATCATGGCCATGAAAAGGCCAGAGAACGGCATTATCACGGCTGAGGCAAGGGTCATCGTCCAGCTTATGGATATCATCATTATAAGTACGCCGATGAGCGTCGTTATCGACGTGACGATCTGGGACATGCTCTGGTTCAGCGTCTGGCTCACGGTGTCGACGTCGTTGGTCACCCTGGAGAGCACCTCGCCGTGCGTTGTGCCGTCGAAATACTTCATGGGCAGCTTGTCGATCTTGGCGATTATGTCCTTCCTCATCTTGTAGGATATCTTCTGCGCGACGCCAGCCATGATGAAGCTCTGTATGAACGAGAACAGCGCGCTGAGGGCATAGAGGCCCATGAGCATCAGCAGTGTGTTGCCTATCGAGGCGAAGTCTATGCCGGCGCCTTCCCCTCCGGTGAGCTTCGCCATGACGCCCTCGAACAGCTTGGTTGTGGCCCTTCCCAATATCTTCGGGCCGACTATGGAGAAGGCGGCGCTTCCTATCGCGAATATCAAGACCACGGCTATCAATAGCTTGTAGGGCGTCAACAGGGAGAATATCCTCTTCCACGTGCCCTTGAAGTCCTTGGCCTTTGATAGGCCCATGGCCATGTGGCCGCCGCCCATCGGGCCTCCTCCGCCCATCGGGCCGCGCATCATGCCCCTGCCGCGTACGTTACCCAGGTCCTTTACGTTATCGTTAAGCTTGCTCATCTTGACAGCTCCTCCGGCGAAAGCTGCGACAGCGCGATCTGCCTGTAGACCTCGCAGTCTTTCATCAGCTCTTCGTGCCTTCCTATGCCTACGATCTCGCCCTCGTCGAGGACTACTATCTTGTCGGCGTTCATTATGGTGCCTATCCTCTGGGCCACGATGAGGATCGTGGCTCCCCCTGTCTTGGCGGCCAGGGCCTTCCTCAAGGCGGCGTCGGTCTTGAAGTCCAGGGCCGAGAACGTATCGTCGAAGATGTATATGCCCGGCTTCTTCACGAGCGCCCTGGCGATGGACAGCCTCTGCTTCTGGCCACCGGATACGTTCGTGCCGCCCTGGGATATCTCCGAGTCGAATCCTTCGGGCCTGTCGGATATGAAATCGAGTGCCTGTGCGGTGGAGGCGGCTTCCGCAAGATCCTGCTCGGAGGCATCCTCGCGGCCGTACCTGAGGTTAGTGCCTATGGTGCCGGAGAACAGGACGCCCTTCTGCGGGACATATCCGATCCTCTCCCTGAGCTCGTGCATGCTCATCCGCCTTATATCGAGGCCGTCTAGGAGTATCTGCCCCTCGGTGACGTCGAAGAAGCGGGGTATGAGGTTTATCAGGGTGGACTTGCCCGAGCCGGTGCCTCCGACTATGGCGGTGGTCCTTCCGGGCTCGGCCTTGAAGCTTATGTTGCACAGGACGTAGTCCTCGGCGTCGGGGTACTTGAAGGCGACGTCCTTGAACTCGACGCTGCCGACCGCGGCGGGCGGCGTCATGGGCGCTTCGGGGTCCTTGACCGATGTCTCTGTCCCCAGCACTTCGTCGATGCGCCCGATGGAGACGGATGCCCTGGGCACCATGATGGAGACTATGGATATCATCAAGAATGCCATTATTATCTGCATCGAGTACTGTATGAAGGCCATCATGCTTCCCACTTGCATGTTGCCCAGGTCTATCTGGTGGGCGCCGGTCCATACGATGAGTATGGCGATGGCGTTCATCATGAGCATCATGACGGGCATCATCAGGCCGAGCATGCGGTTGACGAAGAGGTTGATCCTGGTAAGGTCGCGGTTGACCGCGTCGAAGCGCGCCTCCTCGTGTTTCTGCTTGCTGAAAGCCCTTATGACGGAAAGGCCCGTGAGGGCTTCTCTTGTGACTAGGTTGAGCTTGTCGATCTTGCCCTGCACCTTCTTGAAAAGAGGTATCGCAAACACGAAGAGGAGCAGTACGATGACCGATATGATGCCGACGGCGAGCATGATGATCCAGCTCATGTTGGTGTCGGTGTTCAAGACCTTTATCACGCCTCCGATGCCTAGTATGGGGGCGTAGATGACTATCCTGAACAGCATCATGATGAGCATCTGTATTTGCTGCACGTCGTTGGTGGTGCGGGTTATTAGCGATGCGGTCGAGAAGCGGTCCATCTCGGCGCTGGAGAAGTCCACTACCCTGCCGAAGACGGCAGCCCTCAGGGAGCTGGATACGGAGGCCGCGACGCGGGCGCCGAGATAGCCGACTATGACGGCGGCTGCCATGCTGACGAGGGCCACGAGCAGCATGTTGACCCCGGCCTTCATGATGTAGCTAAGTTGTGCCTTGGCTGTGTCTATGCCTATAGCGTCATATTCCGCCTTGATGTACAGCGGCGCGGACTGCGTCACTATGCTCGACGGCATGGAGGCGAACCTCTCGTCCATCTTGGTGAGGATTATGCTCTTCTGCTCTGCGGGGAGCATGGCTATGAGCGCATAGGGGTCCACTCCCGGGGGGAGCGCCGGCATTGCGGTACCGCCTGTCAGGCTCGACAGGCCGAACTTGCCAATAGCCGAGACGACGAGGATGGGCTTGCCCATTATGTCGTTCAGCTTCTGAAGGGCCTCCTCGGTGAGATCCTCCAGCTCATACAGGGGGGCGTCCGAGATCAGGGGATATTTCTTCTTATAATCGGAAAGGCTCTTATCGTCCAGCTTGTCCGCCTCCAGCAGCCTATAGCTGGACATGACGGTGTCCTTGTCGGCATCGTCCATGAAGAGCGTTATCTTGTCCAGCTCGGCCTTGCGTATGACCTTGGGGACGGCGCCTTCTATGCCCTCCTGCTGGATGCCTATGTTTATTATCTTGGCCATGTAGTCCGGCAGGGACAGATCGCTTATCGCCTGCACGAACAACAGGGCTATTATCAGGATTATCGCCCCCGTATGGGGTTTCATGTGCTTTAGGATCCTCAGCATGTTACCTCCGAGCCACTCTTTCTTGCTTTAGAATTGTTAGTGCCTGACTTTCCTGCCTTCGCCTTTCATCGCCTTCTCGAGGTTGTCCTTTATGTGGTTGAGGAGCCTTCTCATGAGAAGCATCTCCTCATTCGAGAAACCCTCGTAGGCTTCCTTCTGCAACTGCTCCATGGCCATCTGTACGGCCTTGTCGACAGCCCTTCCCTTATCGGTGATGTAGACCCTGGAGACCCTGAGGTCTTCGGGATCCTGCTTCCTCTCAACGAATCCGGCCTCCTCCATGCGGTTGAGCATGATGGTGATCGTGGCGGGCCTCAGGTTCGTTTTCTCGCCTATCTGCTTCTGGGTCAGGCCCTCGTCGTGCATCAGAAGGAATAGCATCTGGGCCTGGCTCGGATGTATCCCGAGGCCTTCCAGCAGCTGCTGTGTATGCTAATCTAAAACTTGACCACCAGTGCAAACCGTAGGCGCCGAAAAGTTGACCACCTTAAGAACCCATTCCTGTATGCTGATGGATGAACAGTTCATCGGCAACAGGAGGAAAGGAATTG
>Ga0208040_1000747_pt1 | contig 36895 bp, 36 predicted proteins | sample AD_UKC083_MetaG_FD_184431 | JGI IMG/M metagenome (GOLD analysis project Ga0208040, IMG submission 184431) | Active sludge microbial communities of municipal wastewater-treating anaerobic digesters from USA - AD_UKC083_MetaG (SPAdes) (version 2) | ecosystem: Engineered > Bioreactor > Anaerobic >...
AATAAAAAATGTTAATTCTGTAAGGGGAGTATATAAGGCGTTGAAGTATGAAATTGTTAGACAAAAAGCAGTTTTACAAAGAGGAGGAACAATTTCAATGGAAACAAGGCACTTTGACGAAGCAAGCATGATTACAAAAACTCTAAGAAAAAAAGAAACTGTTGCCGATTATAGGTATATACCAGATCCTGATTTAGTTCCAATTTTTATTAGTTCAGATAGATTAAACGAAATTGAGTCAGTTTTACCAGAATCTCCTCACAATAAAAAGAAGAGATTTATGGAAGAATACTCTTTGGGTGAGGAAATTACAGATGCTTTGATATCTGACTTATACTTAGCTGATTTATTTGAAGAAGTTACATCTAAATCAAATCCGCTTGAAGCAGGTAAGTGGTGTGCAACTGAACTCAAGAGAAGATTAAATGAAAAAAATTTATCTGTTTCGACATCCAAAATTAATGCGAAACATATATCTGATATGATTGGATTTATTGAAAGAGGGGAACTTTCAGTAAAAAATGCTAAATGGATAATAGAAGATGCCGTTGATACGGGCAAAGATATTACTCTTCTCATGAAGGAAAAGAACTTTTATCAAATAAATTCAGAAGATACTCTAATCAAGATAATAGAAAAAGTAATTCAAGACAATCCAAAAGCTGTTTCGGACTTCAATTCGGGAAATCAGAATGCTTTACACTTTTTATTTGGAAAAGTTGTAAATGAAACTGAAGGTAGAGCAGAACCTTCAAAGACTATAAAATTAATTAGAGAAAAATTATGTGTGGTGTCATAATGCTAAAAAGAACATGTTATTCTGACAAATTAAAGGAAGGCGAAGAAGTAGTACTTTCTGGATGGGTCCATGAAAGAAGAGACCTTGGTGGAATTAAATTTATTTTGTTAAGAGATAGAGAAGGAATTGCACAAATTACTGCGCCTAAAAAGAAGGTTTCTGAAGAAATTTTTAAATTAATTGATTCATTAGGAAGAGAATGGATAATATCTGTTAAGGGTAATGTAAAATCCTCGCCGCAAGCTCCAAATGGATTAGAAGTTATCCCACAAGAAATAGAAATAATTAGCACAGCAGAACCAAGCCTTCCACTTGATCCATCGGAAAAGGTTGATGCAGATATCGATACAAGACTTGATAATAGATTTATGGACATTAGAAAACCAAAAGTCACTGCTATTTTTAAGATAAGAAGTGAGATACTTAGAGCAGCAAGAGAGTATCTATTAAGCCAAGCATTTGTAGAAATTCAAACTCCAAAGATTACTGCATCGGGTACAGAAGGTGGCACAGAACTTTTCCCAATTTCTTATTTTGAAAGAGAGGCATTCTTAGCTCAATCTCCACAGTTATATAAACAAACTATGATGGCCACAGGAATGGACAGAGTATTTGAGATGGCACATTATTTCAGGGCAGAGGAATCTAACACAAGGAGACATTTATCAGAATCAGATGCTATTGATATAGAAATGTCATTCATTGAAAATGAAGAAGATGTTATATACATTCTTGAAAATTTAGTTTCACATATACTAAATTGTGTTAATAAAAATAAAAAGAATGAACTTTCACTCTTAGGAATAGAAGTAAATATCCCCTCAACTCCTTTTAGGAGAGTTAACTACGATCAGGCAATTACTCTTCTTCAAGAAGGGGGATTTAACGTACGCTATGGAGAAGATTTAGGAACGGAAACAGAAAAGGCTCTTGGAAACATTGTCAAAGAGAAATATGGCGATGATCTATACTTTCTGACAAAATACCCGCTTTCAACTAAACCATTTTATACAAATTTTGATGGAGAAATAGCAAGAGCATTTGACCTTGACTACAAAGGTGTTGAAATAAGTTCTGGTGGTCAGAGAATTCATAACGTCGATGTTCTGAAAACAAGAATAAAAGAAAAAGGCCTCCCCGTCACATCATTTGAAGCTTATCTAAAACCCTTTAGATTTGGAATGCCTCCACACGGAGGATTTGGTCTTGGAATTGACAGGCTACTTATGCAAATGTTAAACCTTGAAAACATACGAGAAGGCGTATTATTCCCACACGATAGAAGAAGATTAGAACCATAATTTTATTTCTAATTTTTTATTAAATTATTAACTCATTAAGTATTTTGATAAAGTTTATAAGTTACTAAAAAAAGGAATATTTTATGGGCGCAATTAAATATTATAGTACTAATCGAAATATTATTGAAAGTGGATTTAAGCCATTCAAAGGGACTGTAAGTTTTAAAGAAGCACTTATGATTGGCCAGGCTCCAGACGCAGGATTATTTATGCCTGAAAGAATCCCAAACATATCAAAGGGGGATCTTGAAGATCTTCGTGGGAACAGATATTTTGAAGTAGCTCATTTTATTTTAGATAAATTTCTTTATGGGGATATTGATTCTGATTATTTACTTAAATTATGTAAGGAAGCATATAACTTCAAAGTGCCTATAGAAAAAGTTAACGATAGAAAATATATTCTAAGACTTGATCAAGGGCCTACAGCTTCATTTAAAGATTTTGCTGCGAGGATGATGGCAAGATTGATGGGAGCTTTGAAAGATGAAAATAAAGATTTGAACATACTAGTTGCAACATCAGGTGATACAGGTAGTGCAGTAGGTGAAGCTTTCAAAGGAGTTAATGGAATTAATGTATTCATACTCTACCCAGAGAAAGAAGTTTCAGGACGACAAAAAAAGCAACTTGATACAATAGGTGACAATGTAACAACTCTTTCAATTAATGGAAAATTTGACGATTGTCAAAACTTAGTAAAAATGGCATTTCAAGATAAAGACTTGTCTGACCTAAACTTAACTTCAGCTAATTCTATCAATATAGGTAGAATTCTTCCTCAAATGGTCTATTATTTCTACTCTTACCTTGAAAAATCAGAAGAGGGAGAAAGTGTAGTATTTTCTGTTCCTTCGGGAAATTTTGGTAATTCTCTCGGGTGTGAGTTTAGTAGAAGAATGGGATTACCTGTAAGCAAAATAATAATGGCCGTAAACGAAAATGATGAATTCCCAACTTACTTAAATTCAGGTAAATATCAGAAACTTTCTCCATCCAAACCTTGTATATCAAGTGCCATGAACGTTGGTCATCCTTCAAATCTCGCAAGATTTTTTGAATTGTATGGTGGGACTGTTGATAAATCTGGTAAAGTTCATAAATACCCAGATTTGAAGAAAATGCAATCCAAATTATTCTCTATTGCAATAAGTGACCAAATGACTAAGGACGCAATAAAAAGTATTTATGAGAAACATAATGTTATTTTAGAACCCCATGGAGCAGTCGGCTGGGCTGGATTGGAAAAATATTTGCATGATAATGGAGATTATTCTCCTTGTATTTCATTGGAAACAGCACATCCTGCTAAATTCCCAGAGGAAATAAAATTACTATTGGGATTTGAACCAGAATTACCCGAATCAATGAAAGACGTAGATAAGAGACAAGGCGAACCGATAAGGCTAGAAAATGATTATATACAGCTGAAGAATTTCTTAATATGTAGCCTAGAAAATAAATAATAACCGAATATTTTTAATTTTATTGCTTATTAATTAAATTTTTTATTTTTTATTACCACAATACTTAAAAATATATATGTTTTATAGTTAGTATACTGGAGGAATAAGATGGAAGCAAAAGTGGAGAGGATTGTAAATCTTGACCCAACAACAAGACATGAGGGGCATGCAAAACTAGTTCTTCATGTGGATGAAGAAGGTATTGTTGAAAGAGCTTATTACCTCTCAACTACTATGGTAAGAAGTTTTGAATCATTAACCTTGGGCAGAACTTATGAGTTTACTCCAAGAGCATCAATGCGAATATGTGGATTGTGCCCGGTATCACACGCCGAAGCATCATGCCAAGCACTTGAGGATGCTTTTGAGCTCGAGATACCTCCAGATGCGCTAATATTAAGGGAAATCTTAGGGCTTGCAAGTAAAATGCAGGATCATGCACTTCATCAATTCTTAATTTTAAATGATTTGGTCGATGATGAGAAAATAAAAAAGGAATCTGTTGAGAATCTTCAAGAGATGAGACGAATTGGCCAAAAAATGAAGGACATTGTAGGGGGAGAAGCAATCCATCCTTCTAATTATTGTGTAGGTGGATTTCGTACTAACGTAAGTCAGAGGGCAGCAGCAAGCCTTTACAGATTAGTAAGAAAATACGAGAAAAATGCCCACATACAAAAAGATTTGATTATAGAGTCTGTAGAAAAAAAACTTGAGAATTTACCAAATAATATTGGGGTATCTAATTCCAGTATTTTTGCAACACATATGACATATGGTGACAAAAAAGAGGTTAATCTTGAAGCAATAAGAGAGGTAATACCTTCAAGATTTTATGGTAAAGATGAAGAAGGCAGAAACACAAATACTATGATACCACTATACTACGGGGAAACCGTTGAAACAGGACCTAGAGCTAGATTTATTAAATTTAAAAGGTTCTCTGGAGATTCTGCACTTTATATCAATGTTGCAAGAGCTAGAGAGATGCTTGTTATGGTATATAGGGCAGAAGAACTATTGGATCAGTTAGATGTAGATGGGAAGACAAGGCCTGACCACATAATAGTCAAAGAAGGGGAAGGGGTAGGAGTATATGAAGCCCCTAGGGGAACTTTAATCCATATGGCAAAAACTGATCATAATGGGATAATGAGAGATTATAAAATAATATCCCCAACTACCTGGAACATTCCTACAATAGGAAAGGCCATAGAGGGTTCACCTCAAGAATTTGCAGAAGTTATAATGAGATCCTATGATCCATGTTTAGACTGTGCAACACATTGCATAATCGTCAAGAACTTAAAAGGTGAAGTAATCGAGAGGAGGTATCTTTAATGGATTACCTCTTAAAAGAGAATCTAATACTAGGGTGTGGAAATCCTCTTTTTGGGGACGATGGATTTGGTCCAGAATTTGTTAATCGACTAAAAGGTATTGCAATCGAAAATAAATATGATAATCTATCTGTTATAGATTGTGGATCAGGAATATCTGCATTTTTAAATTTGATAAATGGGTCAAAGCACAAAATAAAAAATTTATTCATAATTGACTGTGGAGATTTTAATGGAAAGATCGGAGATGTAATTGTATTGGATGGAAAAGAAATATCCTCAGATGAATTTATAAAATCTTCACATAGCATGAATATTTCTCATGAAATAAAAAATTTTTCTTCTAATATTAAGATAATTTTAGTTCAGGGAAAAGTAAATCCAAGTATAATGTCCCTTGAAATGAATAAAGAAGTAATGAAGGCATTTGAAAAAGTTGAAAATATCATATTTAATCTAATGGAGGGATCATAGTGAAACCAAAAGTCGGTATTTTCCAATTAGCTTCATGCTCTGGATGTCTTCTATCACACCTTGATACTGGAAAAATTGTACAATTTATGAAAGACTACGATGTTAAATATTATCCCTTAGTTATGGACTCAAGAACTATCCCGGATGAGCTTGATTTAGCTGTATTTGAAGGTGCAGTTGGAACAATTGAAAAAGGGCACATGAAATTGATTACAGACATAAGGCAAAAATCTAAAAAAGTTGCTTCTTTAGGAGCTTGTGCAGTCACAACAGGAATACTGATGCATTCTGCAGGGAATCAGATGCCAATGCCAGAGACTGATGCCTTTTTACCGATAAGTGAAATAGTAAACGTAGATTACGCTATACCTGGATGCCCTCCTTCACCAGAGATAATAGAAAGATTTTTCGATGCATTCTTAAGAAAAGATGAAAAATATCTTCAAGCTTTTACCAACATTGAAGAAAATTCTGAAATCAACATAAGGTATATCACCCAAAGAGCCCTATGTATTTCATGTGGGCTTTGTACAGCAGTATGTCCCACGTTAGCTTTGTCTGATATTGAAGGAAAACCCGTTATAAGAGATGAAATATGTGTAAAATGTGGGGAGTGCAGATTTCAGTGTCCAAGAAGCTATATGCCTTTAGATTACATTAATGAAACTGTATTTAAAGATGAAAGTACTTCTATAGACGAATATCTTGGTAGATACATGTCAATATATACCGCAAGAGCAACTAAGCAAGAAATATTAAAAAATGCCCAAAGTGGAGGAACAACAACTGCTCTTTTGAATTATTGTCTTGACTCAAGAATTATTGATGGTATTTTAACTGGCGGTAAAGACAAAGAGAAATACTGGTTGGCAAGATCGACACTTGTAACAAATTATGAAGAACTTATAGAAACTACAGGAACTACTTACAATTTATGTCCAACTTTAAATATACTAAAAGACGCAGCAACTTCTAATTATCTGAAAAATATCGCAATAGTCGGGCTTCCCTGTGTTCAACAAGCAATAAGAAAACTGGAGATATACCCTCTTTCAATGAGAAGCGTGATAGATAAACTCTCTCTCAGAGTTGGACTATTTTGTACTCACAATTTTAGATACAACGCTATGATAAAAATGATGGAAGAATTAGGAGAGATAAGAGCTGAAGATACATATAAAGTAGACATAGGTGCTGGTAATTATATGATCTATTCTGTTTCTGGCGATGTTCAAAAAATACCAATTGACGTAGTCAGAGAATACGAACAAGAGAGCTGTTCAATTTGTCCTGATTTTACTGCAGAACTTTCTGATATATCTATCGGTTCAATAGGTGCGCCAGATGGGTGGAATACAGTTATTGTAAGAACAAAAACAGGTCAGAAAGCTTTTGAGGCGGCAGTACAAGGGGGATATATAGAAATAGGAAAAGAAGGTAAGATCCCGATAGACATTGAGCTAGTCAAGAAACTTTCAAAGATAAAAAAGAACAGAAGTAAAAAGAAAATAGAAAATAGAAAGAAGTACAATCTGAAAGTTCCTTTTTAATTTAATTTTTCTCTATTTACAATTAATTTTTATTATTGTTTAGCAATAAATAATTTCTAATTTTTAAGTTGTTTAATATTTTTAGCGAAAACTTTATATATTAGTATAGCAATAATAACTAATAATACTGATATCTAGGATTATCATTAGCTTAAAGATATAGGGGCATTAAAAGATGTTTAAGGCTAAATTAAGATTTTTAAATATTCAAAAATCAAAACTCATTCCTATACTTTTTATATTATTGTTACTCTCATCTGTTGTTTATGCTAATGAAATGTCCCTGAAATTTTCAAGTAAGCCTAAAGGTGACATGATAATGTCTATGAGGCTAATAGACTACTCTCAAGATTCAGTTGGAAAACTTCTTGTAACGACTGGATTTAAGAGAGGGGAGTCTTATGAAAATGGGTATATCTACCTGTTTAATTATAATGGAGAAATAATTTGGAATAAAGAAATAGGAAATGTCGATAGCACAATGTCCTCAATAACAGATTCTCATCCTGATCCAGCAAAATTTTATCCAAAAGATGCATATGGAATTGATTTTAATGGAAATGGATTTAAGGATATCCTGTTACTTACTGAATCACATTTTTACATTCTAACAGAACAAGGAATGGCCAAAACTTATTTTAAATCTGTCCCAGTGAGCGAAATAAAATGGGCAGATGTTTTTGGAGACGGTAGAGAAGAAGCTTTATTAGCCGGAGCAAATGCAAGTATGATTGGATATGAAGGTGGTGAATATATTTTTTCTACAATGGCTATACCTTCAAAACCATTAAGTAGTATTGCTTCATCTAATCTTGATTCAGACATCGAAAGAGAAGTAGTAACTGCAGGTGCAAATGTATCTGTGTTTGATTATAACTCTTCAACTACACCAGAATGGACAAAAAAATACTCTTATAATACTGGTATAGACATAAAGAAAATCATTGCAGTCAATCTAGATAATGATAGTGATACAGAAATAGGCGAAGAGAAAATAGAAATAATTGCATTATCAGATAGATATGTTTATTGCTTCCACACAAAAGAACCAGATACTTTAGATCTTCTATGGCTATATCCAATAAAACAAGGATCAGATATCATTGTATCTAATATATCTGGCGACGGCGATCTTGAGGTAATTGCTGCAGGAGAGAAAGTATATGTTTTAGATAATTCTGGCGGAAGAGTTTGGGAGAGTGATCTTGGGAAACCAATATCTAACGTTCATTCATCAGACCTAAACGAAGATGGGTACGGTGAAGTTGTTGCAGGGTCATCTTCTACTTACAGACTCAATAAAGCATATGGTGAGATATTCCTATTGGACGAATATGGAAAACTTTTATGGGAATCCAATACTAATTTCATGACCGAATATGTAATAATAAAAGATATGGACCACAACGGTGGACTTGATCTTGTTCTAGCAGATTATTCTAATGTTATCTCTGACTATGAAAATATGATGGGTGCAAATAAAGCAGACATGTATTTTAGCCAGGCAATGAATTCTTTCAATAATGAAAATTATAGGGACGCCCTTGTATACTTTAAAATAGCACGTGAAGAATATAAAAAGGATAAAAATCTGACAAAGACTTTGGAAGCAGACGGATATATTGAAAAATGTGAGCTTTTCTTGAACACAGGGTCTTCTTACGATAAGGGATTATACTATTTCGATATGGCTGAATACCAAAAATCCATACTATACTTTGAAGATGCAAAAACAGCATCCCTTAATAAAAAAGATTTTGACGGAGTATTAAAAGCGGAAGAAATGATTACTAAAGCTACTAAGTATATTGAGGCTCAAAATTACCTTAATCAAGCAAATGATCTCGTATTAGAAGAAAATTTCGATAAAGCTTATGGAATTTATAATAATGCCCTCATGATTTACCAGACATTAGGCGATAATCAAAAGATAACCTCAATACAGGATAGCCTCTTAAAAATAGAGAATTATAAGAAAGCTTTAGATTACTTCAATATGGGTAAGAGTTACTTTTCTTCAAACGATTATGCAAATGCAAAATCTTATTTCCAAAAAGCAAGTGCTGAATTCAATAATCTTGGCGATGTTGGCAAGGTATCCTCTTGTGAAGATTATATATCTCAATGTAATAAACTAATTGACTCCTCTAAAAGTATGAGTTCAATGAATGATATACTCCTTTATGGGGGAATTTTGATTGGATTCCTATTATTGATAGTATTGCTGCTATTTTTCCTATTACTTAAATAACCAAAACGTTTTTTAATCAAACTTATTCTTACTCATTATGCCCAAACTTTCATTAAGGGAGATATTCTCAGTTTCTAGCCAGAGTTTTCACTTCCAGATAGTATTACCCTTCATAATTCCTACATTTTTTTATATCATGATTACGTCATATCTATTTGAATATTTGGGGGAAGGGCTTCTTCTTTTTCAAAAAGGTGGAGACGCTGTTGGATTTGTATATAAGTGGGCATTGTTTATTCTAATAGCATTACTAATCTATATAATCTTACTAACTTTTGCATATAATCTGTCCTCAATAATTTTAAGAGACTTTGCGACCATAGGGAAGAAGAATTATATTAACTCTATTAAAGAATCATACTCTAAGACTTTCAAAGTTATTTTTGTCAATATATTGGCATCAATTATATTTCTTACAGGTATTCTATTTTATACTGTACATCCTATACTCCTTTTAATGGGTTTCTTATTAGCACCCTTTCTTTATTTTGTTTCCCCTTCGATAATCATAGATAATCTTGGCGTGTTTAAGTCGATAAAAAATAGTATATTATTGTCCTTACACTATACGTTTCCTTCTTTTATTCTATTCTTATTCTGCTTTTCTGTTTTAGCAGTAATCCCAGCAGGTATTTCGTTTATCCTATACGAATTTATTTCAATAGAAATACTAGAAAAGTTTATTATATATGGAATTCCTATAATAGAAATGATATTTGTAACTTATGTGACAATACTAGAAGCAGTTTCCTATCTTAATTACAGAGGTTATTAAATGCTCTATACAGAGCTTGTTGAAATTTATGAGAAATTGTCTGGAACAAATTCTAAACTTGAGAAAAGAGATATTTTATCTGATTTCTTTATTACTATTCCAGAGGACGTACTACCATTTGTAACAGGCCTCCTATCGGGATACGTTTTCCCTAAGTGGGCAGAGAAAGAGCTTGGGATAGGGCCAAAACTTTTGATAAAAGTTATATCTAAAATTACTGCTATAAGTGAGGCTAAAATTGAAGAATATATACTCTTAACAGGAGATTTTGGAGAAGGAATAGAAAAAGCTGTGGATCAAAAAAGACAACAGACTTTTTTTAATATACAAATTGATATAGCATATCTTAAAGATATTTTTGAAAAAGTATCTGGATTTCAGGGAAAAGGTTCTCAAGACAAGAAGATTAGTTATCTTTCCGAATTATTTTCCGCAGCAACATCCATTGAAGCTAGATATCTTTCAAGGACAATTCTTGAACAGATGAGAACAGGCGCAGCGGAAGGAATTATAATAGATGCAATATCTAAATTTTCAGGAATCCCTAAACAAGATGTTGAAAAAGCGTATCTTTTAACAAATGATTTAGGATTAGTAGCACTCTATTCTAAAAAAGGAGATCAAGACCTCTACAAATTAGATGTTATTGTAGGAAGGCCATTGAAACCTATGCTGGCTCAAATCGCTGGGTCGATTGAGTTGGTTCTTAACGATATTGAAGAACCAGAAATGGAAGTAAAATACGACGGTGCAAGAATTCAAGTTCATAAAAATGGGAACACAATTAAACTTTTTTCTAGAAGATTAGAAAACATTACACAGGCATTACCAGAAGTTTTGTCAGATTTGAAATCATCACTAATTCCAAACAATATTATATGTGAAGGCGAAGTAGTTGCATATAAAGATGGAAAGATAGCACCATTTCAATATGTTCTTAGAAGACTAAGGAGAAAATATCAAATCTCTGAATTGTCAGAAAAAATACCCTTAAGATTATTTCTTTTTGACTGTCTTCTAGTCGATGATAGATCTTTAATTGATTTAACTCTAAAAGAAAGAAGAAATATTTTAACTTCCTCTGTGAAAGAATCAGAAATAGTTAAAATAGCTGAAAATATAGTTTCAAAAGATCCATTAGTAGTTAAAGATTTTTATAATAAAGCTGTGAAAGATGGGCACGAAGGCATAATGATAAAGGACAACTTGTCACAGTATCAACCTGGCGCCAGAGGAAAGAAATGGCTTAAAATTAAAAAAACAATGGAAACCTTGGATTTAGTTATAATCGGGGCAGAATGGGGGGAAGGCAGAAGAAAAGAATGGCTCTCCTCACTACTTCTTGGTATTCGTGATGACGAAGGAAAATTTTTACCAATAGGAAAAGTAGCGACTGGTCTTTCAGATGACCTTTTTACTGAAATTACTGAACAACTTACGCCTTTGATTATGGAAGAAAAGGGAAAGATAGTTACATTAGTCCCAAAGATTGTCGTTGAAGTATTATATGACGAAATTCAATACTCTCCTAAATATGAAAGTGGATTTGCACTTAGATTTCCTAGAGTATTAAGGGTCAGGGACGATAAAGATGCTTATGACGCAGATACTATATCAAGAGCTTATGAGTTATATGAATCACAACAGAAAACTTTTTAAATGTATTGTAAACTTAAAAAATAATTAAGTTTACAATGTGATTTAATGTTAAAATCTAAAGAAGTATCTTTGGTAGCACTATTTTCTGCCCTGACAGCAGTTGGCGGATTTATTTCAATTCCTTTTTATCCTGTACCATTAACTCTTCAAGTTTTTTTTGTTTTACTATCAGGCGCAATTTTAGGGAAAAAATTAGGTGCGCTAAGTCAGATGGTATATCTTGGTCTTGGAATCATCGGAGCCCCAGTATTTCATAATTTTACTGGAGGGATAGGAATACTATTTGGACCAACAGGTGGATTTCTTCTTGGATTTATACTGGGAGCTTATATTTCTGGTTTATTATATGAAAGATTTAATAAGGATCTTATTCGATTTTTTGGACTTATAACATCTTTAGCTCCAATTTATTTCATTGGAATATTATGGCTTTCATTTATCACAACTATACCAATTGAAAAAGCTATTTTAGTTGGGGGTATTCCTTTTATTCCTGGGGACATTGTAAAATCTATAATGACACTTCTAATTGAGAAAAAAGCAAAAAAATATCTAAAATTAAATTTATAAATCAATTATAATAATTTTCAATTTAATCCTCAAATTTTGGAGGAAAGGTCATATTACATAACTTTTATAAATACATTTATAAATTAATCCTTATAAATTATCTTATAATCTTGGGGGTATCATTTGTCAGAATCTAAATTAGATAAGTATAAAATGACTGTCCAAAATGTCGTTACTTCTGCTAACTTATTTAATAGGATTGATTTAGTTAAGGCTGCAAGTTCTTTAGACAACATAGAATATGAACCTGAACAGTTTCCTGGAATGGTTATCCGGCTCGATGAACCAAAAACTGCCACATTAGTTTTTGGAAGCGGTAAACTTGTATGCACAGGTGCTAAATCCCCTGAAGAATCAAGAAGAGCTATATTCAAAATAATAGAAATTTTGAGGGATTACGGAACTCCAATGGAAAAAGATCCAGATATAGTCGTACAGAATATAGTGGCTTCTGGAGACCTCGAGATGAAACTAAATCTTGATGATATTATTTTAACTTTACCAAATTGCGAATATGAACCAGAGCAATTTCCTGGATTAATATATCGATTAAAAGAACCAAAAGTCGTTTTACTACTTTTTGGAAGCGGGAAAGTAGTTTGCACAGGAGCTAAATCTGAAGGCGACGTTATTAAAGCGATTGAAAGAGTTAAAAAATCACTAATTGAAGAAGGATTAGCTTAAATTTCAACTTATGTTCTTATTTTATTGAATATTATTGCCTTTAAATAATATTTTCTGGCATAGAAAATCCAAGAATTCATAGATAAATATATAAAGGATTTTTTCTTAACTAAAGTAAGTTTTCAAGTAGTGATCAGATGGAAAAAGAAGAGATACTTCAAGAGATAAAAAAGGCAGAGGAGAAATCAAAAAAGATTCTCGCAGACGCAGAAGAAAACCACAAAAAAAATTTAGTTGAACTAGGGTCAGAGATGGAAAAACTACTTGAAACAAAGAAACAAGAGCTTGATTTGGAGATAGAAAATTACCTCCGCATAGAATCAGACAGAATTACTATGGAAAAACAAAGAGCAATCTCAGAGGGCACAATAGAAATTGAAAAAGTCAGAGAGAAAGCAATTGATAAAAAAGAGAAAGCAGTTGATTTTATTATTGAAAAATTTATGGTGTACATAAATGCTCTCGAACGAAAGAATGATTAAAATAGCACTACTTGGTACTAAAGATTTAATGAAGGATACCATTGATATTCTTCATTCATTAAAGATAATCCATATAATAGATTTTAAAGAGCAGAATGATACATTTCAAATAGGAAAACCTCTTGGGGAAGTTTCAAAATACTCAGAAATTTTGTTATCTATACGTTCTATTCTTAGCTCTTTTGATATTAGGCCCGAGAATATTAAAGAGACATATACAAAAAGAGAATTTACAAGAGAGCTTGAAATTGACGTTCTAAAGACAGAAAAAGAAATTAAATCATTGAATGAAAAGATATCAAAACTTAACTCTGTTATAATTGAAATAGGCAAACTGAAAACTTTATCTGATATTGAAGATATAGGTCTTGATAAAAGTTTTCTTAAATCCTTCAATAATATTATAACTTCTAAATCAGATCTTGAAAATCAAAAAAAGATCTATAATGATAAACTTGAATTATTAATAAAAGAAAAATCTTCTCACTTTCTTCAATATGAGGATTTCTTATCTTCAGAAATAGATAAAATGGAAGCTCCATTAAGATTTACTACATCAACAAATACTTTTTTAGTTGAAGGATGGATTTCTGAAAATAAATTTAATCCACTTCAAAAAACTATAAAGAATAAATTTGGTGATCGTGTTCATTTAGAGAAAGTTAGATATAGTGATCAAGAATCAATTCCTGTTGAGTTTAAACACCCTTCTCCAGTAAAACCATTTGAATTACTACTAGATTTATTTGAATATCCTAAAAGTAGAGAAATAGATCCAACATTTGCCATATTTATTACATTTCCACTATTTTATGGTATCATGTTAGGGGACATTGGATATGGATTAATTATCTTCTTGAGTTCTTTATTATTGAAAAAGAAATTTAAAACTGAAGGATGGAAAATGCTCCTTGGAATCCTAGAATATTCAAGTTTATACACAATAGCATTTGGTTTAATCGATGGCGAATTTTTTGGATTTGATATATTTCACCTTTTAGAAATAGAAGAAATATTCGGGATACACATGCCTATCATAGATAGAATAGTTGATTTTATGCCAGTCCTAATTTTATCGATAAGCATAGGAGTGTTACATATTTTGTTAGGGCTTATACTTGGATTTATTAATATAAAAAAAGCTCATGGTATAAAAGAAGCTATATTAGAAAAAGGAAGTTGGATTATTCTAATAATTTCTTTCATAGTCATTGTTATAAGTAGTTTCTTTTCACAGGCATTGATTTATCTTGGTGGAGGGCTTCTCGTAATATCTATAATATTATTGTTACTTGGAGAGGGATTTATAGGCCTAATTGAAATATTTGGCATAATGAGTAATATTCTTTCTTATGTTAGACTTATGGCAATAGGACTTTCTTCAGTTGGAATTGCTATAGTTATAAATAGCATTGTAATGGATATAGTTATCCCAAAAGGCGGAGTTTTTATTCCATTGGGGTACATAATCCTTATAGTTGGGCATGTAGGTAATATTATGCTTGGGATACTAGCAAGCTTCTTACATGCATTGAGATTACATTATGTTGAATTTTTTACAAAATTCTATGAAGGTGGAGGTATAAAGTTTAAACCATTCGGTACAAAATATTGAAGAGGTGATATAATGGCAGAATTAGCAGTAATAGTTGTAGTTTTGAGCGCCGCTATTTCAGTTGCAGTTACAGGATTTGCAGCAGCATGGGCTGAAAAACATATTGGGTCGGCAGCTGTAGGGGCAATGGCTGAAAAGGAAGAACTTTTCGGTAAAGGATTAGTATTAACAGTAATACCTGAAACTATAGTTATCTTTGGACTTACAGTAGCGTTAGTTCTACTTTTCGTTGTATTGCCACAAGTTCTATAGGTGGAGGAATTAAATGAGTGTTGGTACAGTATCAAAGGCAATCATAGAGGATGCTAAGAAAATTGCTAAACAATATACTATTGAATTAGATGAAAAAAGGAATACAGAACTAAGCGAAATTAATGAATCAATTGATAAATTGAAAGAGAAAAAAAAAGAAGCTGTCGCAATTAAAATATCCTTACTCGCCAAAACAGAAACTTCTAGAACTAACCTTGAAATAAAAAGAAAAAGACTTAGAATGGAACAAGACATTCTTGAAGTAGTATTAATCGAAGCTAAAAATAGATTAGAGAAGTTGGAGCCAGAGAAAAGGGAGATAATATTAAATAAATTAATATCTGTAGCAACACTTTCAAATATCTATTCAAATGAAATAGATGAGAAATACGTAAAAAAAATTGTTAAAGATAAATATAAGGGCAATGTTATCTGTATGGGCGGAATTTTAACAGAAGACGACTCTGGAAAAATAAGAGAAGAATTTACTTTTGATTCAATACTTGAATCTATTTTTAATAACAATCTAAGGGAGATAAGGGATATCTTATTGGGTGAGACGGAATATGGATTCCAATGTAACATTCTCTAATTATATTCTGGAAGAGACTAATTATAGTTATCTCAATACTAGAGTTAGAGCCATGGAGAGCAAAGTGTTCAAGAAAGATACTTATATGAAACTCTTGAATATGGAAGTTTCTCAAATAGCAAGATACATTGGAGAATATGAATACAAGGAAGAAATAGATTCTTTATCAAGAGAATATAGGGGCATTGATTTAATAGAACGTGTTTTAAATCAAAATCTAGCGAATACTTACAATAAAATTTTGGAAATGGGCGGAAAAAAGGCTGCTACTTTCGCCTTTGCAGTTTTAAAAAGATGGGACATTCATAATATTATATCTATACTAAGAGGTAAATTTGCAGAAGTCTCCCCAAAAGAAATAGAAAAGACCCTTATCCCTATAGGAGAGTTGTCATTTAATTATATTTTGTCCTTGGGTAACCTATCAACGTATGAAGAAGTAATTCAAAAATTAAAAAAACTTAAAGAATTTAGTTTCTTAGATGAATCAAAAGAAATAGCAGATATTGAATCAGAACTATATATAAATTACTATAAAAATATACTTGAAAAATTTCATAAAAATAAAAAATCTGTTTTTGTTAATTTTATCAAAATGGAAATAGATATTACCAATCTAAGAAATGTTATGAGAATGAGAAGATATGGATTCACAATAGAAGAAGAACAAAAAAATGTAATTGATGGCGGGCTTTATTTTGATTTAGAAAAATTAGGAAAATTATTAAGACATTCAAATACGGAATTCTTAAATGAAATTAAAAAAACTCCTTATGGTCAGATTATAGAACCTTATTTATCAGAAATAACACTTTTTAATGTAGAAGAAGAACTAGAAAAATTTCTAATGGGATGTGCAAAAAAACAATTTAAGGGTGGGCATCTTACTATTATTCCTGTCCTCCACTATATTATTTCTAAAAAGATAGAAGTTGAAAATATTAGAAAAATATCTCGGGGCAAGGCATCTAATCTTGAAAGCAAAATAATTGAACAGAGCTTGGTGATCTGATGGAATTTGGAGTGATAGGTGACGACCAGTTCATTTTAGGATTTAAACTACTTGGAATAAATAAAACTAGAAAAATAATTAATGATCAAGATTTTGAAGATAAACTAATTGAAATGTTTCGAGATAAAGAAATTGGAATTATTATTATTCAACCTGAATATTACAAAAAACTTTCAACAAAAACTAAATTGAGAGTAGATACGTCAGTCGTTCCTACTGTTATTGTATTAGGTGAAAAATTAAGTGACATATTAAGAGACAAAATAAGGCATGTGATTGGAGTGGATCTTTGGGGTAATTAACTTGGAAAATAAAGGTATTATTTATCGGGTGTCTGGGCCAGTTGTTACAGTATTAAATCTTGATGCGAAAATGAATGAGCTAGTTAAGGTGGGGCAGGAAGGATTATTTGGCGAAGTAATAGAAATTGAAAATGAAAAAACTATTATTCAAGTTTATGAAGATACTTCCTTATTAAAACCAGGTGATGAAGCAATTACTACCGGAATGCCATTGTCAGTTGAATTAGGTCCGGGATTATTAGGTTCAATTTATGATGGTGTTCAAAGACCACTTCCTGAGCTTTCCAATATAATGGGTGAATTCATTAAGCGCGGTGCTGAAGCTCCTGGGATCAATAGAGAGAAGAAATGGGAATTCTTCCCTTCAAAGAAAAAAGGAGATAAATTATCTCCTGGCGATGTAATTGGTTATGTAAATGAAAACGAGTATACAAAACACCTTGTTATGTCTCCACCAAATATATCTGGAGAAATAGTAGAAATTTCTGAAAAAGGAAATTATACTGTAGAAGAAGTATTGTGCAAACTTCATAATGGAGCTACAATAAAAATGTATCAGAGGTGGCCAGTAAAAGTTCCAAGACCTTTTAAAGAGAAAATGATGCCTACAGTTCCCTTAGTTACGGGCAAGCGTATTATCGATGTTTTATTTCCTCTAGCGAAAGGTGGAACTGCTGCAATACCTGGGCCATTTGGAAGCGGTAAAACCGTTACTCAGCAACAACTTGCTAAATGGAGTGATACTAAAGTTGTTGTTTACATAGGTTGTGGAGAAAGAGGAAATGAAATGATAGATGTGCTGACTGAATTCCCTCAATTAGTTGATCCTGTAACTGGTGGACCTTTAATGAACAGAACCGTCTTGATAGCTAATACTTCTAATATGCCAGTAGCAGCAAGAGAAGCTTCGATTTATACTGGTATAACTATAGCAGAATATTATAGGGATATGGGGTATGATGTAGCATTAATGGCAGATTCTACCTCTAGATGGGCGGAAGCTATGAGAGAGATTTCTTCAAGATTAGAAGAAATGCCCGGTGAAGAGGGGTATCCCGCTTATCTTTCTTCAAGACTTTCAAGCTTTTATGAACGGGCAGGTAGAGTAATAACTCTTGGTGGAAAAGTTGGATCTGTAACCGTAATAGGGGCAGTTTCGCCACCCGGCGGTGATTTCTCAGAACCAGTAGTTCAGAATACCCTTAGAATTACTAAAACATTCTGGGCACTCGATTCTAACCTTTCTCAAAAAAGACATTTTCCAGCTATAAACTGGCTTGAATCTTATTCACTTTATTATGATACGCTAAAAGAATGGTTTGAAGCGAATATATCTGTCGATTGGGATCGAGTCAGATCGGAAACTATGGAAATACTCCAAAAAGAAGCAGAGTTACAAGAGATAGTTCAACTTGTTGGTGCAGACGCATTACCTCCCGATCAGCAGTTTTTGTTAGAAATCTCTAGAATGTTAAGAGAGACTTTTTTACAACAAGATTCTTATCATGAAGTCGATGAATTTCATTCGTTAAAAAGACAGTTTGCTCTTTTAAATGCAATCATCAGATTTTCTCGACTTGGAAACAATGCAATTGAAAAGGGCTATGAATTAGAAAAGATACTCAAACTTGAATCAAGGGTTGATATCTCTAAAGTTAGATATAGAAAAGATTTCGAGAGCAAGATTACTTCAATTAATGAAAACATGTCAAAGGAATTCAAGCAGCTTTTAGGGGAGGCCTGATAATTTGAAAGAATACAAAACAATTACTTCAGTAACAGGGCCTTTAATATTTCTAGAAAAAACAGAGAGCATTGGATATGGCGAGCACGTTACAATTACTTTGCCTAGTGGAGAAGTTAAAAGAGGGCAGGTATTAGATACCTCTTGGGATAAAGTAGTTGTTCAAGTATTTGAAGGAACAAGAAATATCGATAAGAACACATATGTTAAATTTTCTGGTGATGTTCTTAGAGTCCCAGTTTCCCATAATATGTTGGGTAGAATATTCTCGGGTTCAGGAGATCCATTGGACGGAGGGCCTAAAGTTATTCCAGAAGCTAGGCTAGATATAAATGGTCTTCCGATTAATCCTTACAAAAGGGCTCCACCACACGAGTTTATTCAGACAGGAATCTCTGCAATTGATGGGATGAACTCATTGATTAGAGGACAAAAACTTCCAATATTCTCCGGCTCAGGATTGCCTCACAATCAACTTGCACTTCAAATTGCAAGACAAGCTACAGTATTAGATTGTAAAGAAAGTTTTGCCGTAATATTTGTTGCGATGGGTATTACCGAAGAAGAAGCTAAATATTTCATTAATGATTTTGAGAAAACAGGTGCATTAGAAAGAGGAATAGTATTTCTTAATCTTGCTTCAGATCCATCAATTGAAAGGCTTATTGTTCCAAGAATAGCATTAACAACTGCAGAATTTTTGGCATTTACTTATGACATGCATCTTCTGGTAATTATGACAGATATGACAAATTATTGTGAAGCTTTAAGAGAGATAGGATCTGCTAGGGAAGAAGTCCCTGGGAGAAGGGGATATCCAGGTTACATGTATACTGATCTTGCATCTATTTATGAAAGAGCTGGAAGAATTCAAGACAAAAATGGTTCAGTAACCCAAGTCCCAATACTTACAATGCCTGGTGATGATATTACTCATCCAATCCCTGATTTATCTGGTTATATCACTGAAGGACAGATCATAGTATCCAGAGATCTTCAAAGAAAAGGTATATACCCCCCAATCGACGTTTTACCTTCTCTATCTAGACTAATGAGTAAAGGAATAGGGAAAGGAAGAACACGTGAAGACCATAAATCTGTATCTGATCAACTTTATGCAGCATATGCGGAAGGAAAAGATCTTAGAGGACTTGTATCTATAGTTGGAAAAGAGTCACTTTCCGAATCTGATAAACTCTTCTTAGAGTTTGCCGATGCATTTGAAAAAAAATATGTAGCTCAAAAAACAAATGAAAATAGAAAAATAGAAGATTCTCTAGATTTAGCATGGGAAATACTATCTAAGCTTCCTGAAGAAAAACTGCTTAGAGTAAGCGATGAACTAATAGAAAAGTACATGAGGCGATTTAAGAATGCCCCAAATAAAACCGACGAGATCTGAACTAATAAAACTTCAAAGGAAAATTAAACTTTCCAAAACAGGTTATACCATATTAAAAAAGAAAAGAGACGGTTTAGTGATGAACCTTTTTGATATGGTTGATAATGCTAAAGAGGCTCAAGAGACTCTTGAAAAAAGTTTTGAAGTGGCAAACAAATACTTAGGGATGACTCTAGCTTTCGAAGGAGAGGTATCTGTTGAATCGTGTGCTTTGATTAAAAAAGGAACTCCAGAGTTCTATTTATCAAGTAAAAATATTATGGGCGTTTCAGTACCAAAAATATCAGATTTATCGATTAAAACTGGCATCAAAGAGAGAGGGTATAGTATTTTATCAACTTCTTCAAAAATTGATGAAACAGTAGGAGAATATGAAAAAGTACTGGAGTATGTCGCCAAAGCAGTCGAAGCAGAATCAACTTTAAAAAAAGTCTTGAATGAAATAGAAGTAACAAAGAGAAGGGTAAATGCCTTAGAATCAAAAATAATCCCTAAATTAGAATCACAGAAAAAATTTATTGTATTTAGATTAGAAGAACTTGAAAGAGAAAATACCTATAGACTTAAAATGATCAAGGATAAAAAGGCAAAGAAAGATTCTTCCTAATTCTGATTATTTATCTATAGTTAATTTAAATTTCTACCAATGTTTAAAAAGGACAAATTGTAATAAATTTTATGGATAGGATAACTTACATTAAAATATTCATTACGGCTTTGATATTATTAATGGGCGTATACCTCATTTATCCTATAATTCCGGGTATAATTGGAGGTTTAATATTCTCTTACGCCTTTTCTCCAGTTTATGATTATATATTCAATAGAATTAAGAGGAGCGGCATTTCAGCAGCTCTTACCACTTTATTTATATCTGCCCCGTTTCTCCTAGTTTTGCTATATGGATTCTTTAAGGCCATAGAACAGCTAACTTTTGTTACTGAAACTTTAAAGAAAGAATCACCAACTACAATTTTTGATTTAATTGGAGTGGATGTACATAACAGTCCATTTTATGGATTAATATCTGAGATTTTTCCAGGGATACTCAATATCTCAGATTTCTTTTCAAACACTATGAGTGAACTCCCTTTATTCTTAATGAATATTGCAGTTCTATTCTTATCATTGTACTATTTTTTGAATGAAAAAGAAAAAATTGAAGAATACTTAGCAAGAATAATCCCTGATCAATACAAAAATGAGATGATTGAAATCATTGGCCCTACAAAAAAAGTAGTTAATGGACTTATTTATGCAAATGTTATGAGTGCTATGATTGTTGCATTGCTTGCCACTGCAGGGTACCTGGTTATAGGTGTCCCTTACTCGTTTCTACTTGGGATGCTAACGGGGATAGCTGCTCTTCTACCTGTAATAGGTCCATGGACAATATTCTTACCTATAGGATTCTATTACCTCTTAACAGATAACATATTCCAGGGTTTAGCAGTATTAACATATGGGGTAATAACTTTATTCTTCCTTTATAATTTCTATATTTTTCCAAAACTAGGCGGTAATAAAGCTCAGTTACATCCATTCATAGTCTTAGTTGGATTTTTAGGAGGCGCTTACGTATTTGGTGCAATGGGTATTCTATATGGCCCCATAATTCTTGGATTACTTAAAGGTTTAGCTGAAGGAACATTTAAAGAACCAACTAAAAGAAAGTTTTTTAAATTATAAAAGGCCTTTCTTTCTGTTGATTTATATGGATGATTCAATATTTTCAGAGACTGCAAAGAGGGTTAAAGCGTCAGAAATTAGAGAGATTCTTAAGCTTACTCAAAAACCAGGTATAATATCTCTTGCAGGAGGTCTTCCAAATCCTCAAACTTTTCCTTTGGAAGAAATAAAAAAGATCGTAAATGATGTTTTAAGTTCAAATAACAATGGCCTACAATATGGACTTACTGAAGGGGATCCAGAATTAAGACAATATATAGCCAAGATGATGTGTAAATATAGTATAACTTGTACCCCTGAAGACATTCTAATTACTAATGGTTCACAACAAGGTCTTGACTTAGTTTCAAAGATTTTAATTAATCCAGGAGACATAGTTATAGTTGAAGCTCCAAGTTATCTTGGTGCGTTAAGTGCATTTAGATCTTACCTATGTGATTTTGTCGATGTTCCATCTGATGATCAAGGGATAAGGACAGATCTATTAATCGAAACACTTGAGACATTACACGAAAATGGGAAAAAGGCAAAAATATTATACTTAGTTCCAAATTTTCATAATCCTACAGGTATTACTACTAGTGAAAAGAGAAGAAAAGAAATAATTAAAATCGCTAATGATTACGATCTCGTCGTAATTGAAGATAATCCTTATGGAGAACTTAGATACGAAGGGGAGCATCTTAAAGCAATAAAATCATATGATACCGAAGGTCGAGTCATATACTTAGGGACATTCTCAAAAATACTCGCACCAGGATTCAGGATTGCATGGGCAGCTGGTAGTGGAGAACTTATTAAAAAGATGGTAATTGCAAAACAAGCAGTAGATTTACACACAAATACATTTGGTCAGAGAATAGCAGCCATTTACACCAAAAACTACTTAGACAACCATCTAGTAAAAATACTCAGTTTTTATAAAAATAAAAGAGATGTTATGCTATCCGCATTGGACGAATATATGCCAAAAGAATGCAAATGGACAAGACCAGAGGGGGGTATGTTCAATTGGATAGAGTTACCTGAATATATAGATACAAAAGAAATGTTTACAGATGCAATTAATTCAAATGTTGCTTATGTAATTGGAAGCGCTTTTTATAAAGAAGACAATCTAGGTAGAAATACAATGAGATTAAATTTTTCATTCCCTACAGACTCAGAAATAGACCTAGGTGTGAAGAGGCTTTCTGAGGTTATCAGGAGATGGATTTAGTGAAGACTCTCGTCGCCTTGATATCTACAGGGAAGGGAACTTGGGGACATGTAGGTAGACTAATTTCTGAAGAATGGGATAAGATAATCATTGTAACAAATGATTTTGGAAGAGAAAAATTTAATCCCAGTAAAGAAGTAGATTGGATAGTAGTAAATCCTTCCATGCCTATTGAAAATATTAAAAATGCCATTAGGGATAGACTTCCAAAGGAAATAGGCGACGAAATTTATGTTAGCTTGATTTCAGGGTCAGGGAAAGAACACATGGCCCTACTTTCCCTCTTGAAAGACATGGATAAAGACTATAGATTTGTATCTCTCACAATGGAAGGAATAGGATACTTCTAAAGGTGTGAGTAAATGAGAATATATTTACCTTACAAGAAAGATAAATTAATGGTAGAAATACCAGATAAGAATATACTTGGTATTGTAGAACCAAAAGAAGTAAAGGGTTCTGCAAAAGAGAATGTATTAAAGAAAGCTGTTGAAAATCCAACTAAGGCTATGTCTTTAAGTAATTTTCTCAGAAAACATAATAAAATACTATTCTTGATTAACGATGGCCAAAGACCTACACCAACTAAAAAAATCTTAGATACAATATATCCAATAATGAAACCTTACATGAATAAAATAGAATTCATGATAGCCACGGGTTCGCATAGAGTTCCAACAGAAGAAGAATTTAATAATATCTTTGGACCATATTACCCAGAATTTAAACCGAAGATATCTATCCATGACTCCAGAAATGATCAAGTTCTTGAATACATTGGAAAGACTTCAAGAGGAACTGAATTATATATTAATAAAAAAGTACTAGAAAGCGATGCCATAGTTACGATAGGCTCTTCTGAACCTCATTATTTTGCAGGGTATACGGGTACTAGAAAATCATTTTTGCCAGGCGTATCATCAATTAAAACGATAACAGCAAATCATAAACATGCACTTCACCCAAATTCAAAAACATTATCTCTAAAAGGAAATCCTGTTCACGATGATATGGAAGACGCAGTAAGAGAAATAATGAAATTGAAACCAAATGTTTTTGCAATAAATGTTGTGGCTGATGGCGAAGGAAATATATTTGATGCTCAGGCCGGAGACATATTAGAGATATTGTATAAATCAGCAAAAGCAGTTGACGAATTATTTTGTGTTCCAGTTCCAGGAAAAGCAGACATTATTATATCTGTTGCACCATATCCAATGGATGTTAGCTTATATCAATCTCAAAAGGCAATAGAGAATACTAAACTAGCATTAAAAGATGGGGGAATTCTAATCCTTGTTTCAAGTTGCAGAGACGGCATTGGGGATAAGACATTCTATGATTTATTAAAAGATAACGATACTCCTGAAGAAGTAATTAAAGCTACTGAAAAGAATTATATATTGGGGTATCATAAAGCTGCAAAAATAGCTGAACTTGTAACATGTGGGCAGATATGGGCTATAACTGACCTTGAAGATAAAATTTTAGAACAAATTTTCATAGTGCCCCATAACTCTCTTCAAGATTCAATAAATAAGGCTTTATCTGAAAAAGGCAAAGATGCCAAAGTTTTAATCTTCTTAGATGGAAGCTCTACTGTTCCTTTAGTACAATAATTTATTATTTTTTTATTTAAGATTTGGGAATAAATAGGTATAGATTCCGGAAAATACTTTTATTGAAAAGAAAAACATATAAAACAAAGACAATCAAATCACCTGAATTCACATGGATAAGGACAAAAAAATACTACTGTGGCTCATCGCAGGTTCAAGAGGGGGTATAAATAGGGCTTTGATACTGAAATATATTGTTTCTAGCCCTTCTAATGCTAATAGAATATCTATTGCCACAGGTATCGAGTATAAAACAGTCCAACATCATTTAAGCATATTAGAGAAAAATGGTCTTTTGTCCTCAATAGGAGATAAATATGGGAAGACCTATTTTGCATCAGAATTACTTGATAAAAATTTAGAGGCGTTTAATGAAATCTGTAAAGATATGGGGTTAGATAATAATGATTTTAAAGACAAATAAATATTTTGGATTACTTGGAATTGGATTTTTACCTAAAATCCTAGCTCAAAATGGCATTTGTGAAACAACAACTTGTAGCATATGGGAAAAAAGCTATGTCCTCCAAGTAAAATATGCACTTTCTTTAATTAATATATTCTTGATACTAGTTGTTTTTGTACTTTATGCAAATATATACAGAAAAACAAAATCCCCCTTTTCATTAGGCCTGTCCATCTTCTCTTTAGCATTTCTTTTAGATATCTTAACCTCTAGTCCATTATTTCAAGCAATTTGTGGATTTAGGTCTAGTGGATTAGGTCCATTTCTGATTGTACCTGATTTGTTCACCACAGTGGCTTTGGCTATATTGGTTTACCTCACAACAAAATAGGAATAATAATATTAAATTTTATTTAGAAAGGCTTATAAAAACTTGATAAGATAATATGATATTTAAGGTGATTTTTAGATGGACGCCCCAAAACCATTAATTGTACAAGGAGATAGGTCAATGTTCTTAGAGGTAGCAAACCCTCTATACGAAGATGCAAGAGATGACATTTCTAGATTTTCTGAATTAGAGAAGAGTCCAGAGCATATACATACCTACAGGCTGTCCGATTTATCCCTTTGGAATGCCGCAGCTGCAGGGCTTACGAGTGAAGAAGTAATTAATATAATTTTGAAATATTCGAGATATGATATTCCGTCAAATGTTATTACGGATATAAAAGATATAATGTCTCGTTTCGGACGACTTTCATTAAAAAAAGTGAAAGAAGATCTAGTCCTTTTTTCTGATGATGAAATTCTTATCAAAGAAATTCAGAACAATGAGCATGTAAAAGCACATGTCCTTGAAATTATTGATAATAATACTCTTAAAGTAAATCCAAAGAGTAGAGGATTCTTAAAACAAGATTTGATTAAAATTGGTTGGCCTGCTCTTGATTTGGCGGGATATGAAGAAGGAGATCCTTTAGAGATTAATATTCTTAACACTACCCGAAGTGGAAATAGCTTCCATTTGAGGAAATATCAAGAAGATGCAGTAAATGTGTTCTATCGAGGCGGAGGAGTAGAAGGTGGAAGCGGTACTATCGTCTTGCCATGTGGTGCGGGTAAAACTGTTATAGGTATAGGTGTTTTGACAAAAGTTAAGACTAATACCCTAATTACTTGTCCTAACGTAATTGCTGTTAGACAATGGATTGAAGAGATTCTAGATAAAACTGATTTACCCAGGGAAAAGATTGGAGAATATTCTGGTGAAGTAAAAGAAATAAGGGATATCACGGTAACGACTTATCAAATTTTGACTTACAGAGGAAAGAAGGACGATGAATTTACACACTTTGATATATTTGATAAAAAAAATTGGGGCCTAATAATATATGATGAAGTCCATTTACTTCCTGCTCCTGTATTTCAAGTTACTGCCCATATCCAGTCAAAAAGGAGACTTGGTCTAACAGCTACTTTAGTTAGAGAAGATGGAAGAGAGAAAGATGTTTTCAGTCTTATTGGTCCTAAGAAGTTTGATATGCAATGGAAGAATCTAGAAAAACAAGGGTGGATTGCAGAAGCAATATGCTATGAAATAAGAGTACACATGCCTGAAAAATCTAGAATTACTTATGCTACCTCAGACGATAGAAACAAATATAGGATAGCTGCAGAAAACCCGTTCAAATATGAAATTGTTAAGAGAATTATAGACTTCCATAAAAATGATCGAATATTAATCATTGGAATGTATTTAGAGCAACTAGAAAAAATTGCTGAATCTCTAAAAGCACCCTTAATAACAGGTAAAATCCCAAATAAGGAAAGAGAAAGAATTTACTCTGATTTTAGAAAAGGTAAAATTAATATTCTTGTGGTATCAAAGGTCGCAAACTTTGCAATTGATCTCCCTGATGCAAATGTGGCAATTCAAGTTTCAGGTACTTTTGGTTCAAGGCAAGAAGAAGCTCAAAGATTAGGAAGGATATTGAGACCTAAAAAAGATGGATCTTCGGCTAAATTTTATTCAATTGTAACAAAAGATACAAGGGATCAAGAATACTCCTCTAACAGGCAAATATTCCTAACTGAGCAAGGTTATAAATATGTTATAGTTGATGATCATAATATGGATTGTATATTGAAGTGATAGCATGATTGAATGTACAATAGACAGTGGGGCATGTGGTTTTATAACAAAAGTCAAAGTAAAAAGAAAAGGACTAGGATTTAAAGTAGAACTCAAAACTAATTGTAAATTGCTTGAAAAATATGCGGAAGATATTGAAAGCTTAGACAAGGATGTAGTATTCAAAAAAATGCCAATTAACCCAGTCTACCAAAAGGCAGATATCTTACATGCAGTATGTCCAGTTCCATGTGGTATTCTAAAAGCATGCGAAGCCGAGGGTGGATTTGCAATAAAAAAGAGTATAAAAATTGATTTGGAAGAAAAAGAAGAATAAAAATATTTATTTTATTATCCTATTTTAATTCCTCCAATACCCCCACCACCGCTTGATGGCATAAATGGCGCAAGCCATTGGGCAAGTGACTGTGCACATCTTGTTTGCATCAAAACTTTCCCATTACCGGAAACATTTGCAATAAGTCCTTCTCCACTTAAGATGGTGGATTTCCAACTACCTCCAGCTCTTTCTACATTATATGTAATTCCACTGGAAAAAGCTACAAGATGTCCGGTATCAACTTTGAAAGACTCTCCTTTTAGCTCTTTTTCAATTAAGGAACCATAATTAGTTATAAACAGATCTCCGACTCCATCAGTTTTTAGGAAGAACAATCCCTCCCCTGAAACTAATCCTTTGAGTCCTTGGAATTTAGTGTCTATAGTAATCTCTGGTGAAGAGCACATATATGCCCCCCTCTGTAAGAACCATGTTTCACCTTTCATTTTTAGATGGGTTATATCCCCTGGGTAACCTGGTGCAAAACTAATAGTTCCGGGACCATTACTGGTATAAGTATTCATAAATAGAGATTCTCCACCAAGAACACCTCTTTTGAGAGCGCCTCCGATTCCACCTTTCATTTCAGTTTTCAAGCTGACGTTGGAGGACATCGTTACCATTGCTCCAGCTTCTGCTACTATTGACTGTCCGCTCTTTAAGTTTATATTCAAGATACTAAATACTGGTTTATCTTTTATTTCAAAATCGTATCCTTGGCCTCCAACACTGGAGAAACCAGGATTAGCATCACTAGAACCAAACTTTGCACCGCATCCGGTACAGAATTTGCTTCCATCTGGATTCTGTGAACCACAACTTGGGCAAAATGCCATTAAATCACCATTTTATATAATTAGTTCTGTATTTAAATAGTTTTTGAAAGGTTGATCTTTTTATAATTTGAAAACATTTAAAAACTGAGAATATTGATTATTTCTAGATTAAAATGATCAAAGTAAAGATATATGCAGAGTATAAGGATATGATAGGTAAAAATGAAATAGAAATACCTTGCAAAGAAATGACCTTTAAAGAAGTTGTCGAATTTATTACTTCTAAATATTATTCTGATTTTATTAACGTAGCAATCCAAAATGGGAAAATAAATGAATATATGCTTGTAATGGCGGATGATAGAATGCTTACCTCAATTGATGAAACAATAAAAGAAGGAGAAACATTAAAAATCTTAGCTACGGCTCATGGAGGTTAATATAGTTCTTTATTTAATAAAAAAATAATTTAATTCTTCTAGGAATTGTTATAAGTTATATATCGACTTTATTTAAGATTTAAAGTTATAATATAACTTATTTTTTTGCCCCGTGAAACAATTAAAGCCGAAACTTTAAAATATATACCTATGTATCGACATATGATAAAGATGAGGGTATGGATTGACATATCAAATACGCCCCATGTGAACTTCTTTAAAGGGGCCATAAAGACACTTGAATCAAGTGGGCATGAAGTTTTTGTTACTTCTAGAGACTTTGATGGTCTTTCACCTCTTTTGAATATGCATAAGATAGACCATACTGTTGTTGGAAAACACGGTGGATTCTGTAAAAAATCAAAGTTAGTTGAAAGTTCAAAGAGAATTCTTGAGCTTTCTGAAATTATTAGTAACCAGGAGATTGATCTTGCCTTATACAAGCATTCTGTTGAAGGTGCGAGAGTTTCTTATGGTTTGGGAATACCCTCAATCTGTGTACTTGATAATGAAACTGCAGTGGCTCAAAATAAGCTCATGTTACCCTTATCTACTAAAGTCATAGCTCCTGATGCAATTTCTTTAGAAGAAATAACGAAGTATGGTGTTGACCCGACGCAAGTTATTCGTTTTAATGGTTTTTGTGAAATGGCCAATGTTTCTGATTTTAAATATGATGATTCTTTTATCTCTCAATTAGGCCTTTCTGAGGACAAACTAACTATAGTGATGAGACCAGAACCTGTAAAGGCAAATTACTATAACGGAAATAAAGACAAGACTATAATTAGAGCAATATTAGAAAAAACAAAAAATCTTAAAGATTTTCAATTTGTCGTCTTCCCAAGATTTGAGGAGCAAAAATCTGTTTTTAACTACGATAATGTCATAATTCCTGAAGAACCAGTTGATGCCTTGAGTCTTATGAGTTACTCTGACCTTGTAATCAGCGCTGGAGGGAGCATGAACAGGGAAGCTGTTGCTCTTAACACGCCTGCCTTAACTACATATCCTGAAAAACTCCTAGCAGTCACAAGAAAAATGATAGAATTAGGTTTGAAAGTTCACTTATTAGACCCTGAGAAAATTACTAATTTCATTGAGAAAGATAATAATCTTGAACAATATCATGAAAATAATAAAAAGATTATTTCTAAACTAGAAAATCCCATTGATGTCATCTCAAGAGAAATAAAAATATTAGGAATTTAATTAGATTTTATATCATTTCTTATGTTGCCTCTGTAATAAGAAGCAAATATTCCTATAAATGCCAAGACTGAGAATATTATAAAGGATATTTTAACTGCCGATAGAAAATTAGCGTAGTATTCTGGAGTTATTTCTACCCTACCTATAACAATTGCAAAAACTACCATAGCAATAGCCATACTCAACATTTGTCCTATCAATCTCATTGTCCCTACCATTGCAGAGGCTATTCCATAGAATTTTTTCTCAACAGAACTCATTATGGAATTCATATTTGGAGAGGAAAAAAGAGCATAGCCAAATCCAATTATTATACAATTAATTACTATAAAGATTAAACTAGTTTCTTTCCCTAAAAATGAAAATATCAATAACCCTAGGAAGGTAATTCCCATACCGGTAGTTGCAATTACTCTAGGTTCTATTCTATCTGACATTCTTCCTGCAAAAGGTGAAAAAATAGCCATAATTAAAGGCTGAGATAATAAAATTAATCCTGCTTTTTGAGGCCCAAGTTCTTTGATATACTGAAGATATAAACTGAGTAAAAAGGTGATTCCAAATGTTGCGCTGTAATGTATCAAAGCGGCCATATTAGAAAATGTAAATCCTTTATTATTACTAAATATCTTCATATTGATCAATGGCGAGTTAAACCTAGTCTCCCAGTATGCAAAAATAAGGATAAACAATATTCCAAATACAATAAAAACTAGCCCTTCAATTAATGGAAGAATCGAGAAACCATATACAACTAAAGTTAGGCCCAACCCATATATTAAAGCCCCTATATAGTCCATTTTTTCATTTCTAGCTTCAGCCCATTCCCCCTTAATAAATACAGTAACAAATGCAGTAATTATCCCCATTAATAAGCTTGAAAAGAATATGCTCCTCCAACCTAGATTTTGAGTTAGAATACCTCCAAGAAATGGCCCCATTGAAAGCCCCAAATAAACCGCAGATACAGTAAATCCTATAGCTTTACCTCGTTCACTGATTGGGAAAGCTGAAGTAACTATTGCCACGCTTGTACTAAAGATCATACCGACTCCAATACCTGTCAAAATTCTAGAAAAAAGGAGCAAAGGAATCGAATTGGAAAGACCAGTACTTAAAGAGGCAATGATGAAAATTATAATTCCATAAGAAAATATTTTTTTCCTACCATAAAGGTCAGCTAATCTACCTGAAGGAACTAAGGATATTGCGGCAGCTAAAAGATAAGAAGTTGAGATCCAACTTAACATTACCGCGTCAATATTGAATTCCTTACTAAGTGCAGGCAGTGCTATGTTTACAGATGATCCCATAAATGCTGTTATAAATGAAGCTAAAGATGCAACAAATAAAATATATTGTTTATTATGGCCTTCTTCCATTTAATCCACCATATAATTGAATTATGATTCAAATTTAGTTATAAATTTATCTAACAACTAATTATTAAAAGGATGCCGGTTATCGTTTATATATATATATACAAATTTTATCTATTTTTCATAATTTATTTTATTATAAATTTTTTTTAACATTATTATGTTTTAATACAAATGTCCACTAAAACCTTATCAAAGTCTTAGCTGATTTATTCATATGCAAAAATCTGGGACTATGGATCTTCCACTGCACGGTGGCAAGGCCCCATATTGGCTTCTAAAAAGAATGAAAAAATTATCAAAGCCAATATTTGAGATTCTAATTTACGAGTATGGAACAGATGGTGTATTAGAAAGGCTTTCTGATCCATTCTTTTTTCAGGCGTTGTCTTGTGTCTTAGCTTTTGATTGGCATTCATCGGGTACAACAACTGTTCTTACTGGAGTGTTAAAAAGTTCAATAAGTCCTGAAGATTTTGGAATTGGTTTTGCTGGTGGAAAAGGAAAACATTCAAAAAATACTTTCTCTGATATTGAAGATATTGGATTAAAATTAGGTTTAACAGATAAAAAAATAGAACGATTGCAATATACTAGCAAGGTCACTGCAAAAGTAGACAGTGCAGCAATCCAAGATGATTTTGACTTATACCATCATGTAGTGATCATATCTGAAAAAGGAAGTTGGAGTGTAGTTCAGCAAGGATTGAATGTTAATGAAGGATATGCAAGAAGATACCACTGGTCAGATAGAAATATTTCTTATGTTGAAGAACCTCACACTGGTATAGTTTCTGACATAGTAAGGACAAAGGTTTTGGATATGACCTCTAAAGAAAGCGCTGAAACAAGAAAAACAATACCTGATATAATTAATGAAGGTCCAGAAAGAGTTAGAAGATTAATCGAATCTTTGAAGGACAAGAATCAAACTTCTTTAACTTCTTTTATGGGGGAAGAAGAGAGTAACTCTATAAAAAATGATGTAGAAACATTTATTCTCCCTAAAAGAGTAAATTGGGATATTCTAAGGGATATATATGAATCTGACTTAAAGAATTTCGAGGACATCCTTGCTTTCAAGGGAATGGGACGTTCTACTATAAAAGGACTTGCACTAGTTTCAGAATTAATTTATGGAACCACCTTATCTTGGAAAGATCCTGTAAAATACTCGTTTGCATTTGGTGGTAAAGATGGTGTTCCACGTCCAGTTAACAGAAAAGGAATGGAAGATGCTGCAAACATTCTTAATGATGTGATTAAGGATGCAAAAATAGGAGAAAGTGAAAAAATAAAATCATTAAAAAATTTAAGAAACTTCCTTGGCCCATATCAGAATTAGATTTTCTGAAATATATAAAAAATAATGGTAGGATTTAAAAATACAACTAATATAAGATATTAAGAGGTTTTATAATGGAATTAAATTTTGAACATGTCAAAGGAGTAAACAAAGGCGATATAAAACTATATGCGCTTAGTACCTGTGGATGGTGTGGGAAGACAAAAGAGCTCTTGAATGATCTTGGGGTTGAATTTAATTACATTTATGTTGATTTATTAGAAGGGGATCCTAGGCAGCAGGCAATAGAGGAAGTAAAAAAGTTCAATAAAAACTGCTCATTTCCAACTATTGTGATTAATAACGAGAAAGCAATAGTGGGATTTAAGGAAAATGAGATAAGGGAGGTATTTTCTTAATGTATGAAAATATGCCCGAAGAAAAAATCAACAAAAAATATGAAATACTAAAAAAAGATGCCCAAGCTGGAGGATACATAATTAACCCTGACGTTGACTTCACAAAAAAACTTGTAAAAGGACTATTAGTAAATGAAGATAGGTATGGATACCAAGCATGTCCCTGTAGAATTTCTACTGGGATAAAACAAGAAGATCTTGACATTATCTGTCCTTGTGATTACCGAGATTCTGACTTAAATGATTATGGTGCCTGTTACTGTGCCCTATATGTTTCTCAAGAAATAGCAGAAGGTAAAAAGAAAGTTGAATCAATACCCGACAGAAGACCAGTTGAAGAGGAAAGAAAAATGCAAAAAGAGAATAAAATAGAAAGCATTAGCTCATTAAAATATCCAATTTGGCGATGCAAGGTATGCGGTTACCTATGTGCAAGAGATAACCCCCCTGAGATATGTCCAATTTGCAAGGCTAAAAAAGATAGATTTGAAAGATTCTTATAATCTATTTAACTTTAACAGATAATACCCAACATACAAAAGTATTCCATTTAGGATTATGCAATAAGTCATTACGCAGAGTATGTATATTCTAAGTGTTCCAATAAAACTGACTAGATTTCCTTTTATGTTTTCATATTCCTGAAGAGACGATTGAATGGTTGAGAAGTCGGTTTTAGCATAATTTAGATTAGTTTTAAGGTCTTCTATGTTATCTATTACAATTTGAATTTGGTCTAAATCATCATTGAAACTGGAAACTAGACTTCCTAACCCAATGCTGTTCAATGTATTGACAAAAGATTTGATCTCATTTATTTTTTGTTTATAAATTTCTGTGTCAATATCATTTAGATACAAGCTGAACTCCTCTAAATTTTCATCTAAATTATCGACATATATTTTCATACTATCTATTTTATCGAAGAGTGGCAACGCCTTTTCATAAGTATAGTTTAGAGTAATCAATGTAAATGAAGATATAGATATTGTAGAAATAAAACCGATTATTGAAATAACAATAAGTATTTTTCCAAGTAATTCTTTATCCATCTAAACACCTTAATACATCCTTTATAGTTGCATTTGTTTTTACCGATACTGGTGAAAAATGAGTAGCAGATGCATTAAACCCTATATCTCCTAATCTTTTTATTAGTTCTTCTGTTTTTGGTATCTTAGTTTTGTAAATATGAGTTAATTCATGAATGTCGTAAAATAGTGGTGCATCTATCTCCATTTGAAGAGTTTTTAGTAGTTCTAATGGTTTTTTGCTTAGAAATTCTGACGATTCATATTTTTTCACACATTCACTAACAAATTCGCTATCTTTTATTTTTGAGATCCATATAGGGTGTGAATATGATAACTTCTCATTGCAATTTGGGCATTTGGAATTAAACTCATCTGTGACTTCCCTATGCCCACATTTACAGTTAAATGCAAATCCAATATTAGCTAAGGCATTGTTGGTCTTTTCTTTTCCATATTTAATTTCAAAATAAGTTCTTATGAAATGCTCTTTTGTGTATGATAATATAGGCCTTAAGGCAAAATTGTATTTGGCAGCGTTTCTTACAACTTTTCCTATTAGTATTCTTACTCCTAACTCATGGGAAAAACTAGATTTTAAGGGGATTGCATCATATTTTCTTCTACATGAATCTCGATGTGCACCAGTCAATGCCGATGTATCGGTGGCCGTAAGGAAAAGATAAGAGTTATTTTTTAAAAGTCTAAACGCCCCATCGAGAAATTTCACAGGAGAACCAAAAGGATCGATGTCAACAACTTCATATTTTCCATAGACATGATTAAAATCTGATTTAGTAACGGTAGCTTCAAGAGAATTCAGTTTAAGATTTTCCCCTATAAGTCTCACTGCTGCAGGATTGTGATCATTTAAAAATACTTCTGCACCTGTTTCCATAATATACCTAATACCTCTGATCCCAGAACCTGAAAGACCATCAAGGACTTTCCATGAATCTTTTATCTTAAGTGCGTTCATTACAGTAACTGAAATATCCCTAGAAAAGGCCATTTTAGGATTATAGAAAACAGGTGTCTTTGCAGTGACCTTTTCAAATTTAGGAACTTTGATACTTGCTTTTCCCTCGGTGAATTCGCATAACTCCATTAATTTTAAATTAATATAGTTTCATTTATAAACTTTAATTAGTCTTTTTGATTATGAATTTTAATATATTGCCTATAAAGATAAGCGAAATATCGTTTGATATGGAAGGGCAATCAGTATCCATTCAAGGAAAAATAACTGACATCTACAAGACAAGCGGCCCTCTTGTTTTTAGAATATTTGATGGTGATGAACTTAGATCAGTAGTCTTTAATCCAGTTGAAGATTATTACTCCCTTAAAGTTGGGGATTACGTTAGATTTTATGGGGCACTATCTGTAAGGAGAGAAAATGTAGAACTTCAAATTAGTAAATTTGAGAGACTAAATGTGGATGAATTAAAATTAATTAAAAATGAAATTGAGAATAGTTTTCTTGATAGAATAAAAAGAGATACCCCTGATTTTCTATGTGATTCTGAGGTATACAAGAAAATGGAAAAAATATTCTTAGAAGCTATGGTATGTATTAAGAAGGCTGTTTTACAGGAAAGAATGATAATAATTAGGCATCACAATGATTGTGATGGTATAACGGCCGGAGTTTCTTTAGAAAAAGCAATTTCTTCATATGCCGATAAAGAGAAGAAGAAAGATTGTAAAATATTCAGAAAGCCATGTGCGGCACCCTATTATGATATAGAAGACGCTTTGAAAGATATTGACCTATACTTCTCTTTTTCTAAAAAGAAGCCATTATTGATAATAGCCGATAATGGTAGCACTGATAGTGATTTAGATGGAATAATTAGAACAAAAATTTATGATTTTGAGATAGGAGTGATAGATCATCATCCACCTACAAAAGACGTTAATGGGGAGTATACAATAGACAAATATGTTTCATTTCATATAAATCCACATATTTATTCGGGTGATTCAAATCTATGTACAGGAATGTTAGCATATGAACTCGCAAGAATGATTGATTCCAATATGGATAATTATGCAATACACATGCCTGCACTCGCGGGAGTGGGGGATAAATCAAAGGGCAATGAAATGAATAGATATCTTGAAATTTCTCCTTTCAATAGTGAAGAACTCGAGAAAATAAAACTTGCATTGGATCATGAAGCTTATTATTTGAAAAGATTCAGCCTTAGTAGTTTCATAGAGGATATCATGATGATCGGTGACAATGATAGAGGGAGACTAATTATAGATTATGTGTTTGATGAAATAGAGAAAAAGAGAAACTCTCAATGGGCCCTTATTCAAAAATATATTCAGATTAAAAATATGGCGGATAAATTTGATCTTATTACTCTCGACATTGATAAATTGATCTCTAAAGGAGAATTTCCTTCCCCAGGAAGAACTCTTGGATTTGTTCATAACAAGTATATTTGGGAAAATAAGATTAATGAAGATGATCGGACCATAATTACCCTAGGTTTTGCCGAAGATTACCTTGTTATTCGAGCTACAAATAAAGCAAAGTCTATAGGATTTGATCTTAATAATATAATAAAACAATTGAAAGAGGTCTATTTAGAGGAAGTACAAGGTGGGGGGCATCCCGGAGCAGGCACTATAAGATTTGTCCCTATATTAAAAGATGAAGTA
>Ga0208040_1000750_pt1 | contig 36737 bp, 19 predicted proteins | sample AD_UKC083_MetaG_FD_184431 | JGI IMG/M metagenome (GOLD analysis project Ga0208040, IMG submission 184431) | Active sludge microbial communities of municipal wastewater-treating anaerobic digesters from USA - AD_UKC083_MetaG (SPAdes) (version 2) | ecosystem: Engineered > Bioreactor > Anaerobic >...
TTTAAAATTTGATTACTGTTTTATTTGTAATAATATTTAAATAAATTTTTTTGTGAGTAAAATTTAAAATATCTTTTTAATGAAAAATTATACGCTTATAGTAGTTTCTGATCCATCAAGTGAAAGCGAGTTTTTAGATTTCCCATCAAGGTTGTATAAAAGTGATCCAAACTATATAAGACCTCTTGATGAAGAGGTAAAAGCAATTTTTGATCCGGCAAAAAACAAGTTATTTAGAAATGGAGATGCAAAGCGTTGGCTCTTGAAAGATGACAATAACAAAACTGTTGGCCGGATAGCTTCCTTTTATAATGAAGCTCTTTCAAAAGCTAATGATCAGCCTACTGGTGGAATTGGTTTTTTTGATTCAATAAACGATGTTGAAGCGTCTAAGATATTATTTGATGCTTCTCGTGAGTGGTTGGTGGGAAAAGGTATGGAGGCTATGGATGGGCCAATAAATTTTGGTGAACGCGACAGCTTTTGGGGCTGTTTGGTTGATGGTTTTTATCCTCCAATTTTCAATATGCCATATAATTTTCCCTATTATAAAGATTTGTTCGAAAGTTATGGCTTTCAAAACTATTTTAATCAGTACACTTATCATCGTTTGCTTGTGCCAGGCAAGTTAACCACAGTGGTAGAAGAGAAAGCTATGAAAATTCTGAATAATAAAGATTATCATTTTAAAACTATAGACACAAAAAATACTGATAAATTTATTGAAGATTTCATGATTATATATAACAAAGCATGGGCGCGGTTTCCGGGAATAAAGAAACTTTCAAAAGCTCATGCTTCCGCACTTTTTAAATCACTGAAACCAATTATGGATCCCCGATTAATACTATACGGTTATTATAAAAATGAACCTGTTGCTTTTTTTATTATGATGCCTGATATCAATCAGATTATCAGGGAGTTTGATGGTAAACTTTATATGATCAATAAGTTGAAATTGATTTTTAAGATTAAATATACTTCGGCTACCGATAAAGTTATCGGAAGGATTTTTGGTGTTGTTCCCGAACACCAAGGTCGTGGGGTTGAAGCTGGACTTATTAAAACGTTTGAAAAAATTGTTATAAAGCCAAAGTTTCATTATAAAGATTTGGAAATGAATTGGATAGGCGATTTTAATCCAATTATGATGAAGGTCTGCGAACAGATTGGCGCTACCATTCTTAAAACTCATATAACTTACCGCTATTTGTTTGACAGATCTTTGCCATTTAAGCGTGCAAAACGGGTGAATGTGTAATATGGAATTTCTGCTTGCTGTTGACCTGGGAATAAATACTGGATTGGCGCTTTTTGGTTCTGACGGGAGGCTTTATTGGTTTCGTTCAAAAAATTTTGGTTCTGCTTCAAGGCTTCGACGCGCGATACCATGGCTGTTAAATCAGGAAAAAGATATAACTACAGTAATAATTGAAGGAGGCGGCCCTTTGTTGAAAATTTGGGATGCAGAGTTTAATAAAAGAAATTTGACGGTTTTAAGAATAATGGCTGACCAGTGGAGGCAGGAAATCTTTTATCAACGTGAGTACAGAAACCGAAAAGATGCTAAAGAAAATGCAAAATATTATGCTACGAAAGTTATTGAAAAGCTATCGGAAATCGGATTGACCTCTTTAAATGAAAACACTGCTGAGGCTATTCTTATTGGTTTATACGGAATGAAAATGTTGCATTGGGTTGATTCCATAAATAAAACATTAAGGTAAAAAAAACAGTTTTTGTTCGAATTATTTCAAGATCATGTTTTTAGCCAAATCATTTAAGGCTATAAAGCATTTTGCAGTTAGTCTTGCATCTTCCAAAGCATTGTGCGTATCGCCATCACGCGAAAAACCGAAATAAGATGCTACGTTTTCTAGGCTGAGCGATCGGGGAATCTTTTTACCATTATTTTCGAGAATCATAAATGCGTATTGTGAAACACTATGTAGCTCAAGCATACGAAAGGAAAATGGCCATGCTAATTTTTCTTTTTTATAAGCAAAACTTAAAAAGTTGATATCATTGATTATACTTTGACCACAGATAACAACTCCTTTTAGTGAGTCCTGTTCGCGATAAAAAAGGCATTTGCGGATCCATTTTTCAAAATCGGCAAGTACTTCATAAATCATTGGCGCATCTTCCAACTCATCAATTGAAATACCATGTATCTCCTCAGAGTGACTTGAGAAAGCATCTTCATTTTCAGGGTAAACGTTGCTGATGAACTCTCCCATAAATTTCCATTTGTCATCATAGATTTCGGCGCCAATCTGTATTATCTCGTTGTAATCCGGCTCTGGGCCAGTCATTTCAAGATCAAGGACTAAATAGGGCATGATTAAATTTTTTTAATGATAAGCAAAGATAAATGGATTTGATTTTATAACGACAGATACATACTTTTTCACAAATGAAGAGACGCGAATCAATAAATGGGACAAGTATGTTTACTTAGGTTCGTTTTTCTTTGAAATATCTTTTTAATAATTCCCCGCATTCATTTTGCAAAATCCCTGTAATCAATTCTGTTTTAGGATGTAAAATATTTTTATTTATTAGAGTAAATCCTTTTTTGTGATCGAAAGCGCCAAAAACAATTTTACTTATTTGCGTCCAATAAGCTGCTCCGGCGCACATTACACATGGTTCAAGTGTAACGTAAAGAGTACATTCGTCAAGATATTTATTGCCGGTATAATTGGATGCGGCAGTAAAAGCTTGCATTTCTGCATGAGCTGTAACGTCGGTAAGCTGTTCAGTTAGGTTATGTGCACGGGCAATAATACGGTTGTTGCAAACAATTACAGCGCCTACCGGTACTTCATCTTTTGTAAAGGCTTCATATGCCTCCTTTAAAGCCTCTTTCATATAATATTCGTGAGTATTAAAATTAAACATCAGATAAAACAATTAGAGTGAACAATTAAAAATTGGCCAAATTAGTAATTGATTTTTGCATGCAAACAATAATAACGAATTTTTGTTTCTATTCACAACTAAATCATTAAAACATAATATTATGATATCGAAGAAGATAGAATCAGCGATCAATGATCAAATTTTACTTGAAGAATTATCTTCGAGAGTATATCTTGCAATGGCCTCTTGGTGTGAGGTTCAAGGTTTGCAGGGTGTTGCTAATTTTTTATATAAACATAGTGATGAAGAGCGGATGCATCAACTGAAACTTATTCGTTATCTTAACGATAGGGAAGGATATGCTGAGTTGCAAGCGTTGCCAAAACCCGAGATAAAGTGTAAAGATATTGAAGAGCTGTTTACACAAGTTTTAAAACACGAACAGCTTGTAAGTAAGAAGATTAACGACTTAGTTGATATGAGCCTCGAAGAAAAGGATCATGCCACTTTCAACTTCTTGCAATGGTTTGTCTCTGAACAGGTTGAAGAAGAAAGTTTAGTAAATAACATATTGGCTAAAATCAAGTTGGCCGGCGATTCAAAAATGGGCAAATTCCATATTGACAATTTCCTCGCATCACTTGATGATTAGAAAAAAGTAAAATTGTTAAAGTATTGTCAATTGGATGATCTGGGATAATACCGAAAGGATGATTGTTTTTTCGATCGGTATTATCCTCTTATCTCTTGTTTTATTCTTTGTACATGACCTCGTCCAAGGGCTTTTACTTCGCAGCCTAATTCAAAATATCGTTTGATTTTTTCATCCGATAACATACCGAAAGCATCAATTACTGCTATGGGTGCTCCAGCCCAAGATACAATATCATCAGGATTTAGGTCAAGGTATTCCGAATGAGGAACTGCAAAAATTAAAGCTTCCACCCCATTTACTGATTTTTTAAGATCTTTTCCAACTCTAATATCTTTTAAATGTTCTTGATTGCGGAAAAACCGTTTCCATGATGATTTTGGTGATGGATAAGTATCTTGGTTTTCAAGTTCATACCAATGGTCAACGTAAGGATCGTGTACACGAATCTCGGCGCCCATTTCGGTAAGTTTTCTTACTACCATTTCGCTGCCGCTATATCGAGTATCGCCCACATCCTGACGATAACTTGCTCCACAGATCAACACCTGCGATCCTGCAATATATCTTGCCATATTTCTAAGGGCATCACGAACAAGTTGCGCTACATGCAACCCACGAGTATCGTTGATATCTATGGCAGTAGGTGTAATTTTGAAAAGTGATTCACCATCTTCAAAGCCAAGAATATGACGATAAGACCAATAGCCTAATCCTCCATCTTTTGGCAAACAGTAACCACCAATTCCAGGACCTGGGAAAATCATATTGCTATGAGTAGGTCTCATTTTAATAGCATTAATTACCTTAATCAGATCAACGCCATTACGCTCGGCAAAGATGCTCCATTCGTGCAGATAAGCGAGAATAGTTGCGCGGTATGAGTTTTCGATTATTTTGGTGGTTTCTGATTCTATCGGACGATCCATAACGGTAAGCGGGAAATCTTTGGTGTTGATAACTTCATGCAAAAATTTTTCTACTCTTTTGCGCGCTTCGATATCACAGCCACTACACACACGCCAAAAATCACGGATGCTCGAGACGTATTCCTTGCCTGGCATTACACGCTCAAAACTGTGAGATAACAAAGGTGTTTCTTTTAAACCTCTTTTAGCAAATGCCTTTTTAAGAATAGGCCATGCCACAAATTCTGTTGTGCCGGGGGCTACAGTTGTTTCGATTAATACAAGACAATGTGGCATTATCGTTTCACCTATTGTACGCATAGTTGCTTCAAGGGCGGCCATGTCGGCTTCACCATTACGCATGTTGCCAAGTTCACGTTTTTCGTAATCGCATTGTACATCAACCACTACCACATCAGCCAATTTTAATACTTCGCTATTATAGGTAGCTATTAGTGTTTTTTTCTCTTTGACACAACGGGAAATTAAAATATCCACTTCCGGATCTTCTGCTTTTACCGGTGAAATACCTTGATTGAGTATCGGTATTTTCCAATAACTTCTAACACTTGGTCGCTGACAACCTATTACAAATTTTGAGTCGTTGCCATTTTCATCTTTGGTATCGGCAATGATAGCTGCCATAACAGCCCCAACAAAACCAACCCCCATTACAACTACTATTTCTTTACCTTCGCTACGAGCTTTGTCAGCAAGTACCTTTATCCGATTAAATTCGGCAGGATAGTCATTTTTTTCGGGTAGTGGGAATTGTTGACCATGAGGACTGATTGAGAAATAATTTTCCATGTATCTGATTATTTGAAAGTTAAATTATTATATTAAATTAATAAATGTTATCGTAATAGAGCATTAGTTTGTTTTTGAATCAATGCAAAAATTTTTGCCATAGTTTTTTCAATAGTCTTGTCGGTAAGTGTTTTATGATCATCCTGTAAAAAAAACCCAATGGCATATGATTTTTTCCCCTTTACTATTTTCTCACCCTCATAAACATCAAAAAGAATTACCTCTTTAAGCAGGTCTTTTTCAGCTTCGAAAGCCAGAGTTTTTAATGTTTCAAATTCAATATTTTGATCAACCACTAAAGCAAGATCTCGCCTGACCTCCGGAAATTTAGGAATTGGCTTGTATGTTATTTTATGATTTCTCATTTCGTGAATGATATTATCCCAATGCAAGTCGGCCATTATCACCGATTGCTTTATTTCAAAATAATTTAAAATACGTCTGTTGACAACTCCGAACTCGATTGTTGATTTATCATTCAAAAACATTCTTATTCCGCTTTCAAACAGTTCGTTTGAAATATTTTCGTTTTTAAATCTTTTTTCATTAAGATTCAGCCTCTTTAAGATATTAAAAACCGTGTTTTTTAGAAAGAAAAAATCGGCTTCATTCTGTTGTTGATACCAGCTTTCGTTATTTGTTTTACCGGTTATAAAAATGGTGAGATGAGTGTTTTCTTTGTATTTTTTAAGAGGGTGCGCTCCCGGTTTAGTTTTTATGAGTGAATAAACATTTCCGAATTCAAATAGTTTTAAATCGAGATTTTTGTGTTTCAAATTATGGCTTATTACTTCAAATCCGGATGTAACAAGGCTTTGCCTCATAACGTTGAGGTCGGAGCTAAGCGGGTTTTGAATTTTTACGTTATTTTCTGTTTCGTAAATCAGTAATTTATCAGCATATTCGCTTTTAGTAAGCGAGTTACACATTATCTCATAATAACCATTTCCCGAAAGGAAATCCGAAATAATGTTTTGCAAATATTCGCGATCAGGTTTTTCAGTATAAGAAATAGATGAACGTATTTTAGACGGGATGGCAATGTTGTTGTAACCGTATATTCTCAGAATGTCTTCAATAATATCTGCTTCTCTATCTACATCGGCTTTAAATGTAGGTACTTCAACCATAAGTGAATTATCTGTTTCATCAATTATTTCCATTTCGAGCCAAATTAAAATATCTTTAATTGTCTCTCGTGGTATAAACTGGCCAATTAAACAATCAACGTTTTCATATTTTAGTTCAACTATTTTCTTTTCAATAGGGTTTGGATAAACGTCAACAATATCGGAACTGATTGTTCCGCCGGCTATTCGTTTTACCATTAATGCAGCAAGTTTTAAAGCATAAATTGTGGCATTAGGATCGGTGCCACGCTCAAAACGAAAGGATGAATCGGTATTTAATCCGTGATATCGTGCAGTTTTACGGATAGTTTTTGAATCAAAATGGGCGCTTTCAATAAAAATATTCTTCGTTGATTCCGACACACCTGCATATAAACCACCAAAAACACCAGCCATACACATTCCCTTTTCTTCATCACAAATCATAAGGTCTTCTCCCGAAAGTTCCCGTTTTACTTCATCCAGGGTGGTAAACTTTGTTCCTTTAGGCTCTTTTTTTACTATGATTTTTTTTCCGGTTATCTTATCAGCATCAAAAAAATGGTTTGGATGACCTGTTTCGTGAAGGATAAAATTACTAATGTCAACAAGATTGTTAATAGGCCGCAGTCCAATAGCTTTAAGGCGATTTTTTAACCATTCGGGTGATTCTTTTACCTCAACACCCGTAATGGTTACACCTGAATATCTTGGACACGCTTTGGCATCTTCGATGATTACTGAAATCGGATAATCGTTGTTATCGGGTCTGAAGGCGCTATCGTTGGGTTTGATAAGTTTTATCGGGTCACATTTCTTTTGAAGGTTGAGCGCTGCTGCCAAATCACGAGCTACACCGATATGGGACATGGCATCCGACCTGTTGGGTGTAAGCCCTATTTCAAAAACGTAATCCTCTTCAACCGAAAAATATTCATTAGCAGGTAAACCAACTTCGGCATCATCGGGTAAAACAACTATTCCCTCATGGGAGTTGCCAAGTCCAAGTTCATCTTCGGCACAGATCATACCTTCTGAAACTTCGCCGCGAATAGTTGTTTTTTTTATTTCAAATAACTTATCTTTCATGTGAATCATTGTGCCAACAGTAGCCACTAACACTTTTTGTCCTGCGGCAACATTGGGAGCTCCGCAAACAATTGGCAAAATATTGCCCTGTCCAACCTCTACTGTAGTTATACTCAACTTGTCGGCGCCTGGATGTTTTTCACAGGTTTTTACTTCGCCAATCACTACCCCTTTCAGGCCTCCTTTTATGCTTTCGAATTTTTCGATACTCTCTACTTCAAGACCTGTGTTAGTTAAAATTGGAGCGATTTCTTCAGGGGTTAAATCAATGTTTATATATTCTTTAAGCCAGTTGTAGGAAATTTTCATGAAAAATGTTAGATGAATTTAGCCCACAAAAATAAATAATCTATGAATTTCATTAAAACAGGCAGTTTTTAATAGTTCTGATGAAAGGATGATAATAAGAAAAGAAAAAAAAATCTAAATTGAGCCTTTGCAATTTTGGGCTATTTGTTGGCTTTTTTGTATCTTTGCAGCGCTTTAATGATTTTATTATCAATTGTTTGATTATGACCGCAGAAGAGAAAAACTTAATAGCAACTAAAGAATATTCAGCTGAAAACATACAAGTGCTTGAAGGGCTTGAGGCTGTTAGGAAAAGACCATCAATGTATATTGGAGATACCGGAGCACGAGGCCTTCATCATCTTGTTTATGAAGTGGTAGATAACTCTATTGATGAGGCTTTAGCTGGATATTGTGACAAGATTGAAGTTGTTATTCATGAGGATGAATCAATAACCGTAAAAGATAATGGGCGTGGTATTCCGGTTGGCATGCATGAAAAAGAGAACCGCTCGGCGCTTGAAGTAGTACTTACTGTTTTACACGCCGGCGGTAAGTTTGATAAAGGATCTTATAAAGTTTCGGGAGGGTTGCATGGCGTTGGTGTTTCGGTTGTCAATGCTTTATCTAAAGTATTGAAAGCGTCTATCTATCGCGAAGGGAAGTTATTTTATCAGGAATACAATTATGGAAAACCATTAGAACCGGTAAAAGCAATTGCCGAAACCAAAGATACAGGAACAGAAATTACCTTTAGCCCCGACCCAACAATTTTTCCGGAAATCAAGTTCGATTATAATATCCTTGCTACACGCTTACGTGAGCTTTCTTTTCTTAATAAAACCATTAGCCTCTCTTTAACGGATGAACGTTTGACAGATGAAGATGGAAATTTTGTAAGCGAAGAATTTTACTCTGAAAATGGATTGCTAGATTTTATCAATTATCTGGATGAAACCCGCGAGAAGCTTATTCCTGAGGCGATTTATATCGAAGGTGAAAAAAACAATACACCTATTGAAATTGCAATGCAATACAACACCTCTTTTTCTGAAAATCTTCACTCTTACGTCAACAATATCAATACTCATGAAGGGGGAACTCATTTGACAGGATTCAGAAGAGGGCTTACCCGTACACTTAAAGCTTATGCCGAGAAGTCGGGTTTATTGGCAAAGCTGAAATTTGATATCAATGGAGATGATTTTCGCGAAGGTCTGACAGCAATTATTTCTGTAAAAGTGGCAGAACCCCAATTCGAGGGTCAAACAAAAACCAAATTAGGTAATTCCGACGTGATGGGTTCTGTTGATCAGATGGTTAGCGAACTGTTGACAAATTATCTTGAAGAAAATCCGCGCGAAGCCAAAACCATTGTCAACAAAGTTATTTTAGCTGCTACAGCACGTCATGCAGCAAGAAAAGCGCGTGAATTAGTTCAACGTAAAAATGTCCTTACAGGATCGGGACTTCCCGGAAAACTTGCTGATTGTTCCGAACGTGATCCTGAGCTTTGTGAGATTTATTTAGTTGAGGGCGATTCTGCAGGTGGAACAGCAAAAGCTGGACGCGACCGCCGTTATCAGGCAATTTTACCGTTGCGAGGCAAAATCTTAAACGTTGAAAAAGCCATGCAGCACAAGATCTTCGAAAGCGAAGAGATAAAAAATATATTCACCGCGTTAGGGGTAACAATCGGAACAGATGAAGACAGTAAAGCGTTGAACATTGAGAAACTACGCTATAATAAAGTCATAATCATGACAGATGCTGATGTGGATGGAAGCCATATTGCCACGCTCATACTTACTTTTTTCTTTAGATATATGAAGGAGCTTATTGAGATGGGTAATATTTATATTGCCACACCGCCACTTTATCTGATAAAAAAAGGAAAAGACGAGCGCTATTGTTGGACAGAGGAAGAGCGAAATAAAATTGTAACAGAATGGTCGGTAAATGGCGATGCTAAAGGAATACATATTCAACGGTATAAAGGCTTGGGCGAAATGAACGCTGAGCAGTTGTGGGATACAACTATGAATCCTCAAAATAGAATACTAAGACAAGTTACTATTGAAAATGGAACGGAGGCCGATCGTATTTTTTCAATGCTGATGGGCGACGAAGTACCGCCACGCCGTGAGTTTATTGAAAAAAATGCCAGATACGCTAAAATTGATATTTAAAATACTGATTTATAGAAAAGTTGAAATTGATCATACGTAGTATTATTGTATTTACCATAATACTTGTTTTCATATTACTCATCTTTCTGCTTTTCTCTACTTTAGATGAGTACAAGCCATCCAACAAAGAGATTTTACATCCAGAGACATTTTCTTTTAGCAAAACCTTAAGCGATAGCATCATTAGCTTGATGACGTGGAATATTGGCTATGCTTCGATGGGCAGCGAGACCGATTTTTTTTATGATGGCGGAAAAATGGTCAGGCCAAATAGAGAACTCCATGAAAAATATCTTGATAGCATTGTTAATTTTTTTCAACCCGAAAAGGCACCAAATTTTATTTTATTGCAAGAGGTTGATTATGAGGCAAAGAGATCATATTTTTCAAATGAAAAAGAGGCCTTGCAACGAAGACTGATAGATTATTCTTCTGTTTTTGCTGTGAATTACAATGTCTTTTTTGTTCCTGTGCCACTATTTAATCCTATGGGAAAAGTTATTGCCGGCATGATCTCGTTTTCTGACATAGAGCCTAAATCATCTTTTAGAATCGCTTTCGCGGGAAATTACCCTTGGCCGGTAAGGCTTTTTAATCTGAAGAGGTGTTTTATATTGCAACGTTTTAATACTCAAAGTGGTAAAGAGTTGATTCTGATAAATATTCATAATTCTGCCTTTGATAAAGGTGATTTGCGTAAAATTCAAATAGAAACCCTTCGTCAAGTAGCATTAAAGGAGTATGGTAAGGGAAATTGGGTAATTATTGGAGGTGATTGGAATATGAATCCACCGGGATTTGATCCGGATAAGATTACCACCGGCGATGAGACTTTTACCGTTGAAACAGAAAAAATTCCAAATGATTTTTTACCTAAAGGATGGAAATGGATTTATGATGAAAAAAGGCCTACAAACCGTTCTGTGGTTACAAGCTATACTAAAGGAGAAACCCCAACAACTATTATTGATTTCTTTCTTCTTTCACCTAATATTCAATGTCTTAATGTGGAAACTATAAACTTTGCATTCTCTTTTTCCGACCACAATCCAGTATTTTTAGAAGCGCTGCTTTCCAACTGTCATTAATATTTTATCTCACTTAATCAAGAGGTGGCTATTTCAGGCTAAACCATTTATTTTATAAGTCTAATCGTAGTTTGGTGTTTGTTTGGAACAATTTTTAATGTGTTGTTCACAACCATTTAATTTGGGTTTACTTTCTCGATTCTATCAAAATCTCAAGGATTTTAATGCCCGCTTCTGAAATTACTGTTCCAGGACCAAAAACTGCGACAACCCCGGCATCATAAAGATATTGATAATCTTGAGGAGGGATTACGCCTCCAACGATAACCATAATATCTTCCCGTCCGGCCTTTTTTAATTCGTTGATTACTTGTGGGACTAATGTTTTATGACCTGCGGCAAGGCTTGATATTCCAAGGATATGCACATCATTTTCCACAGCTTGTTTAGCAGCTTCAGCAGGTGTTTGGAACAAAGGCCCTATATCTACGTCAAAGCCAATATCGGCATATCCTGTTGAGACTACTTTGGCCCCTCGATCGTGGCCATCCTGTCCCATCTTAGCAACCATGATCCTTGGACGCCGCCCTTCAATTTCGGCAAATTCGTCAGCTAAGCTGCAAGCCTTTTTAAACTTATCATCACCTTTCGATTCTGAAGAATAGATACCAGATATCGAACGTATCACAGCTTTATATCTACCAAAAACCTTTTCGCAGGCCATTGAAATCTCTCCGAGTGTAGCTCTCTGTTTGGCAGCTTCAATAGCAAGTTCCAACAAGTTGCCTTCGCCGGTTTCACAGGCTTTGGTAATTTTAGATAGCGCCGCATCCATCTCTTCCTGATTTCGTTCAGCACGCAATTGTTCAAGCCTTTTTAATTGAGCATTTCTAACCGCTGAATTATCTACTTCAAGAGTTTCAATTGGATCCTCTTTTTCGAGTCGGTATTTATTTACACCCACAATTGTATCTTTAAAAGAGTCAATTCGTGCTTGTTTGCGTGCTGCAGCCTCTTCAATACGCATTTTTGGAACTCCGGTTTCTATTGCCTTTGCCATACCGCCCAACTCTTCGATCTCCTCTATCAGTTTCCATGCACGGTGTGCAATTTCATGAGTCAATGTTTCGACATAATAGGAGCCTGCCCATGGATCTACCACTCGACAAACGTTAGTCTCTTCTTGAATGTAAATTTGTGTGTTACGAGCTATACGTGCCGAAAAGTCAGTTGGCAGGGCAATAGCTTCATCCAAGGCATTTGTATGTAGCGATTGTGTGTGTCCAAGTACTGCTCCCATAGCCTCGATACAGGTACGGGCTACATTGTTAAAAGGGTCTTGTTCGGTAAGGCTCCATCCCGACGTTTGGGAATGAGTACGTAATGCCATGGATTTTGGATTTTTTGGATTAAATTGTTTAACAATTTTTGCCCAAAGCATACGCGCTGCCCTCATTTTGGCAATCTCCATAAAATGATTCATTCCAATACCCCAGAAAAAGGAGAGACGCGGAGCAAAAGCATCAATATCTAATCCTGACTGTATGCCGGTGCGAAGATATTCAAGTCCATCAGCTAAAGTATAGGCTAATTCGATATCGGCGGTGGCTCCTGCTTCTTGCATGTGATAACCGCTGATGCTGATAGAGTTGAATTTAGGCATATTCTTAGAAGTATATTTGAAGATATCGGCAATGATACGCATTGAGGGCAATGGTGGGTAAATATAGGTGTTGCGCACCATAAATTCCTTGAGGATATCATTTTGGATAGTTCCTGTAAGCTGTTCAAGGCGAACGCCTTGCTCCAGGCCTGCTACTATGTAAAAGGCCATTATTGGTAATACAGCTCCATTCATCGTCATTGAGACCGACATTTTATCCAAAGGGATTTGATCGAAAAGGATTTTCATGTCAAGTATTGAATCAACGGCAACGCCAGCTTTGCCAACATCGCCCACAACCCTTTCGTGATCCGAATCGTATCCGCGGTGGGTGGCTAAGTCGAAGGCTATAGAGAGGCCCATCTGCCCTGAAGCCAAGTTACGGCGATAAAAAGCGTTCGACTCTTCAGCCGTAGAAAAACCAGCATACTGCCGAACAGTCCACGGACGTAAAACGTACATGGTAGAATATGGCCCTCTAAGAAATGGAGGAATACCTGCAGCATATTGCAAATGCTCCATTTTGGTGAGATCTGCTTCGGTATAGACTGGTTTGAGTTTTATCTGTTCGGGTGTCAACCAATTTTTTTCTATATGATTTTCTTTATCCCAATCGGCGCTGCTAAGCTGCGACTTTACAGAGTGTTTTATATTGATATTTTTGAAATTTGGTTTCATTGTATAAAATGTTAAATCTTTAATAAAATTATATTATGAATTGATACCCAGCATTTTGTTATATTCAAGCAACGTATCAAGGACATTGGATTTAATATGAATGAAATGCTTTAATCCTTTTGATTTTAACTCTTCGATACTATCTTTAGGATATCCTGCAACCACAACAATTGCTTTATGTTTGGTTTTATCGAGGATTTCGGGAGCAATTACGGGGTAATCTTCATCTGCAGAACAAATGACGATGATCTCGGCATCACTTTTTAATGCTGCATCAACTCCTTGTTGTATTGTATCAAACCCGTTGTTATCAATAATTTTATAACCTGCACAGCCAAAGAAATTAGCTGAAAACTGCGAACGTGCCCGCCGCATGGCAAGGTTGCCGTAGGTGAGCATAAAAGCAGTCGGGCGCTTATGACTTAAAGCCCAACGATCGGTGGCTGCCCTCAATTTTTCAAACTCTTCAGAACCACGGTAAATTTTCAATGGCTCAATAGTCTTTTTGCCACTATCTTCCTCTTTGTTTTTCAATATTTCTGTAATAATTTCCGGATCAAGATGCTCGGAAAAATTTGGATATTGGTTGGTTCCGACGAATATCTCCTTTCGGTTAGCAATAGCTAAATTACGTTTTTGTGCAGTTTGGGAAATTCGTTCCTGAATAAATCCATCTTTTAATGATGCTACAAATCCTCCCCTCTCCATAATTTCTAAAAAGAGTTTCCATGCATTTTCAACAATCGAGTCTGTGAGTGTTTCGATATAATAAGAACCGGCTGCGGGATCAATAATTTTATCGAGATACGACTCCTCTTTTAAAAGCAATTGTTGATTTCGGGCAATACGTTCCGAAAAGTCGTTTTGCTCTACGAATGTTGAATCAAAAGGTTTTATAAAAAGCGAGTTTGTTCCTCCGATAATAGCCGACATAGCTTCGGTTGTCGTTCTTAGCATATTAACATAAGGATCGTATATGGTTTTATTCCAATCGCTTGTAATAGTATGGATATAGGTACGAGTAAGCTCAGCATCGGAAGGGCCATAAGCATTTACTATTTTAGCCCAAAGCAGCCTGGCAGCTCTGATCTTTGCAATTTCCATAAAATAATTGGAGCCTACGCCAAAGTTAAATTTAATCTTTGGCGCTACATTATCAATTGAAACACCGAGATCTGTTATTCTTTGTAAGTATTCATTACCATAGGCAAGACCGAAAGCCAACTCTTCGACTGTGGATGAACCGGCATTTTTGAATAAAACAGCATCTACTGACAGTACCCTGAAATGAGGTAGATAATGCGAAGCCTTAATGATATCTGAACATGAAGCAAAGTCATCATTTTCCGATTGATAAAAAGCGCCGGTACGAAGCAATTTACTGATCGGATCAAAATTGACTGAGCCATTTATTTTTTGAAGATCACGATTATACTTCTTTACTAATTCGATATAAATATCAAGAACCTTAGGAGCGTGTTTACCACAAATAAAATTTACTTCAACACTCTGGGCATAAATGTTTTCCATTAATTTTTCTATCTCCTCAATGCTCGGCTCCTTTTTTTGTTCAAGCATCCAGCCAACAGAATCTACCCCTTTCATCAGGATGTCGAGAGCTTTTTTGTTGGCATCTTTTATGTTTTTTACTGAGATATCCTGCCGGATAAGCCAGTTGTTTTCTTTTTTACGTCCACTTCTTACAAAAGGAAAATCCCCAGGGAAAATGTTCAAATAATTGATCTTTTCAAGGTCTTCTGCACGATAATATGGCCTGACATCAAAACCTTCAATGGTTTTCCAAATTAGTCTTCGCACATAATCAGCTCCTTTTAAATCCTTATAAATCATTTGTTCCCATTCTTGGGTAGAAATAGAAGGAAATTCATCAAACAGTTTTTTCTGTTCTTCTGATGCATTAATGTCAATCATTTTTATCTGGTTAAGTTATTTATTATTAATGAATTATTCAATATGACAAGTTTTTATAATAAGGTGTGCAAAGTTACGACAAATCATGGATGAAAAGCTAATTATACTCAAGTTGGTAAAGTAAAGTAAGTTAAAACCAGATTATTCAATAGAAAATCCTTGTTGGCTCAACTGATTATTTATGAGGTCAATTCCGATTAAGTGTCTTTTTCGTACAATTTTTTTGTAGTAATTACTAACTTTTAATATGGATTTATACTTGTTTCTGTCGTTTTGACAGGTGAAAATGTCAGGGTTTGAAATACAGATTTTTTGATTATGATTAAAGTTAACGTGTTTATAATCAATGATATAATTTTAAAAAAAGGAAATTTAAAAAATTATCATTAAAAGAGCTTGGTGGTTAAACAGCTTCCTAACAGTCTGTGGCATAATGATTGACGGAGCAGTGCGCAAATCAAATAGAAATTAAAAATTATAATTAAAGTAATAAACTAATGGGAAAAATAATCGGAATTGATTTAGGTACATCTAATTCGTGTGTTTCGGTAATGGAAGGTAACGAGCCTGTTATTATCCCCAATTCGGAAGGACGTAGAACTACCCCTTCCATTGTGGCATTTACCGAAAATGGCGAACGAAAAGTTGGCGATCCGGCCAAGCGTCAGGCAATCACAAATCCAAAAAATACTGTTTATTCCATAAAGCGTTTCATGGGCGAAACATTTGATAGGGTGCAGAAAGAGACCGGTCGTGTAACTTATGATGTTGTAAAGGGTGAAAATAATACCCCAAGGGTAAAGATAATGGATAGACAATATACCCCTCAAGAGATATCGGCAATGGTTCTTCAGAAGATGAAGAAGACCGCAGAGGATTATCTTGGTACTACTGTTAATGAAGCTGTTATTACTGTTCCTGCCTATTTCAGCGACTCGCAGCGTCAGGCTACCAAAGAGGCAGGCGAGATCGCAGGTCTTAAGGTGCGGAGGATCATAAATGAGCCTACGGCAGCTTCGTTAGCCTATGGTTTGGATAAGAAAAAAGAGGACCTCAAAGTAGCAGTATTCGATCTCGGTGGCGGCACATTTGATATTTCTATTCTTGAGTTGGGCGATGGCGTCTTTGAAGTGAAAGCAACAAATGGCGACACACACCTTGGCGGAGATGATTTTGATCATGAGATAATTGATTGGTTAGCCTCTGAGTTTAAGGCCGATTTTAATATTGACCTTAAAAAAGACCCAATGGCTATGCAGCGCTTAAAAGAAGCTGCTGAAAAAGCAAAAATAGAGTTGTCAAGCTCAAGCGAAACGGAGATTAATCTGCCTTATATTATGCCGGTTGACGGTATTCCGCAGCATCTTGTGAAAAAGCTCACACGTGCAAAGTTTGAGCAAATCACTGAGAAGCTTACCAAAGCAACCATAGAGCCTTGTCGTAAGGCATTGGCTGATGCAGGAATAAAGGCCTCCGACATTGATGAGGTAATCTTGGTTGGCGGATCAACACGAATACCTGCTATCCAGCGGGTTGTAAAGGAATTTTTTGGTAAAGAACCCTCCAAAGGAGTAAACCCGGACGAAGTAGTAGCTATTGGAGCAGCTATTCAGGGAGGGGTACTTTCCGGAGATGTAAAAGATGTGCTGTTGCTCGACGTAACTCCGTTGACGTTAGGTATTGAAACCTTAGGCGGTGTGATGACAAAACTAATTGATGCCAACACAACTATCCCTACCCGAAAATCAGAAGTCTTCTCCACAGCTTCTGACAATCAGCCATCGGTTGAAATACATGTATTGCAAGGAGAGAGGTCAATGGCAAGAGATAACAAAACAATTGGAAGGTTTCATCTCGACGGGATACCACCGGCAATGAGAGGAATACCTAAAATTGAAGTTACTTTTGATATTGATGCTAACGGAATACTTAATGTGTCGGCTAAAGATCAGGGTACAGGAAAATCGCAAAGTATCAGAATAGAAGCCTCCTCAGGCCTGACGGATGAAGAGATTAAAAGGATGAAAGCCGAAGCTCAGGCCAACGCCGAAGCTGATAAGAAAGCAAAAGAACGTGTGGATAAATTGAACCATGCCGACTCTTTAATTTTTCAAACCGAAAAACAGTTGAAAGAGTATGGAGATAAAATCCCCGCTGACAAGAAAAAGGTTATTGAAGATGCTATTACCGAGCTTAAAGATGCCCATAAACGTGAGGACCTGGATGCAATTGACAGAGCAAGCAAAGCATTGAACGACGCTTTTCAGGCTGCAAGCCAGGATATATATAATGCCACGCAGCAGCAAGGCGGAGAGCAGGCAGGTCAACAAAGTGAAGGAGCGGCAGGCGGTGATCATTCCGGAAGCACAGATCAAGATGTAACAGACGTTGACTTTGAAGAAGTGAAGTAAAGACAATCAAAAATATTCAACTTACGAGTAAATAGCGGTAAAACATTTTCTTACCGCTATTTTTGTTATTTCTTGTTCTTACTAAAGCTTAATTTAGTAAACTGAAAATATTTGAGTACTGTGGCAATACTTTCGAGGCTAAAACGTGGACTATTTGCTTTTGTAATTATTCCTGTGTAAATAGATCCGAAAAGGAAAGAAGATAGAAAGCAGTAGAGGAAAAACGTAAAGAAACTTTACTAGATTTAACTGCAAATAAAATTGCAGAAGTCCGCTTTTTGCAACTACATTTCCGTGTCAGAAGAAACTGTACTTTTTGGAATTTCAAAGAACACTCCAAAATATAGTGCTGATTTATAATTATATCAATTTGTTTATCAAAAGGATGAGAAAACCTCTATTTTTGTAGGATAAAGTAAAACTGAATATTAATAAATGGCAAAAAAACAAGTAAAAGAGAAGGCGATAGAGGTTGCGTTGTGGGAATCGGCGAATAAACTACGTGGAAGTGTAGAACCTTCGGAATACAAACACGTAGTGCTAGCATTGATTTTTTTGAAATTTGTGAGTGACAAATTTGAAGAGCAACGAAAAAAACTAATCGAAGGCGGAAAAGAGAAATATATAGAAAGACCGGAATTTTACAATATGAACAATGTCTTTTTTCTGAAAGAAGAAACTCGTTGGTCATACATTGTGAGCAAATCCCGTCAAAACGACATCGCGCTGATAATCGACACCGCTTTGCACACCATTGAAAAAGATAACAAAGCTTTGAAAGGTGCTTTGCCGGACAACTATTTTTCCCGTCTCGGACTTGACACATCCAAATTAGCCGCTCTTATCAGCGAAATTGACAGCATAGATACACTGAAAGACAAGGAGCAAGACGTTATCGGGCGTATTTACGAGTATTTCTTGGGTAAATTTGCAATTGCCGAAGGGAAAGGAAAAGGTGAGTTTTACACACCCAAAAGCATTGTGAATCTGATTGCTGAGATGATTGAACCGTACAAAGGAGTAATTTACGACCCTTGTTGCGGTTCAGGCGGAATGTTTGTGCAATCCATCAAGTTTATCGAGGCGCATCACGGCAATAAAAAAGAGGTTGCCATTTACGGACAGGAATATACCAATACCACCTACAAGCTGGCGAAAATGAACCTTGCCATTCGGGGAATCTCTGCCAATCTTGGTGAAAGAGCCGCTAACACATTCAGCAACGACCTGCACAAAGACCTGAAAGCTGACTTTATTATGGCAAATCCGCCTTTTAATCAAAAAGATTGGCGAGCAGAAAATGAACTTTTGGATGATCCCCGTTGGAAAGGATACGAAATACCACCCACAAGCAACGCCAATTACGGTTGGATACTCCACATGGCCTCCAAACTCTCTGACCATGGCGTAGCCGGATTTCTTTTGGCAAATGGCGCCTTAAGTGGTGGCGGTGACGAATACAAAATTCGCAAGCAACTAATTGAAAATAATTTGGTGGAAGCTATCCTGATTTTACCGCGAAACATGTTTTATACCACAGATATAAGTGTAACACTTTGGATATTAAACAAAAACAAAAAAGAGACCGTTCGGAAAATTGGAGACGAAACAAGAAATTACCGAGACCGACAAAAGGAAATTCTTTTTATGGATTTACGGGAAATGGGCAAGCCTTTCGAGAAAAAATATATCCAATTCTCAGATGCAGATATTCAAAAAATTACCGAAACGTATCATAGTTGGCAGCAAATTGATTGGAAATCTACTTATAAAGATATTCCCGAATTCTGTTATTCCGCAAGTATCGAAGAAATAAGAGAGAAGGATTATTCGCTTGTGCCGAGCAGATATATAGAATTTGTAAACCGTGATGAAGAGATTGATTTTGATGAGAAAATGAAAAGTTTGCAGCGGGAAATAGGAGAATTGTTACAAGAAGAAAAAAAATCTCGCAATGAGTTGCTACGTGTTTTTGAAGACTTAGGTTTTAAAATTGAGTTAAAATGAAAGAAAAACAACTAAACCTTTTTGAGTTGGGTGGTGAGTATGATATCTACTCACTTATCAACGATGAGTTTTTGCCGGAAGAGTACCACGAAATTGAATATAAATCCGGCAAAGACGGTTTCCCGAAAGAATTTTGGAAAACATATTCTGCCTTTGCCAACACCAATTCCGGAATTATTGTTATAGGGGTAAAAGAGAAGAGAGGAGTTTTTTCGATTGAGGGATTAACAGACGAGCAAATTTCAAAATATAAAAAGCATTTTTGGGATAACTGCAATAACCCGAATACTGTCAGTGTTAATCTTTTGAGCAATGAAGATATAAAAGTTGTTGAGATTAAATCTAAAAAACTGCTGGCTATCAGGGTTCCTTTCGCTCACCGTACTCAAAGACCTGTTTTTCTTACACGAAATCCATTAGGAAATACTTACAAACGCAACCATGAAGGTGACTACCGATGTACCGATGACGAAGTGAAAAGAATGTTGGCTGATGCAGTTGCTGAACTTAAAAGAGATAATCTGCTATTGGAGAATTTTACGATAGAGGATTTAGACCCCGTTAGCATTCGTCAGTTCCGTCAACTGTTTTCATCTACTAAGTCGGGGCATGCTTGGCTCAGTTTGGAAGATAAAGAACTATTGAAAAAAATCGGTGCTTATCGTATTAACCGAAAAACCAAGCAAGAAGGTATTACGCTTGCCGGATTGTTGATGTTCGGCAAAGAAGACAGTATTCGCGAGCAGGAAGCCTTACCCGATTATTTTCCTGATTTTAGAGAACGTTTGTCTATGGATGAAAAGGTACGATGGACAGACCGTATTTATCCGGACGGAACTTGGGAATGTAACCTACTTCAGTTTTATTTAAAAGTGTGGCCCAAATTATCATCCACACTACCCAAACCATTCCATTTAGAAAAAGATGAACGTATTGATGAAACGCCTGCCCATGTTGCTCTGCGTGAAGCTTTTGTAAATTCATTGGTACATACAGATTATTCGTTAAGTGGAAATATTATCATAGAACTTGATACGGAAAAGTTTGTATTTTCCAATCCGGGGGCCCTTCTTGTTTCATTGGAACAGTATTACGCGGGAGGAGTAAGTGAATGTCGTAACCCTGCACTACAAAAAATGTTTATGCTGATTGGGCGTGCCGAAAAAGCAGGTAGCGGAGCAGATAAAATTATAAGCGGCTGGCAAGCTTCTCACTGGCGAAGACCCTACCTTGAAATTGAAAATCAGCCGGATAGAGTAAAGCTTACTTTGCCTATGTTTAATGTATTGCCTGAACAGGTACACAATGAACTGAACACTATTTTTGGTGATTTAAGCCATTTTACTCCCGAAGAATTAGTTGCACTCTCTTTTAGCTTGATAGAAGGCTCTACTTCCAATCACCGTTTACAGTACGCATTAAATATGCATAGTTCAGATATTACAAAAATGCTGAAAAAAATGTGTGTGGACGGTTATTTGGAAGCTGAAAATTACGGTCGTTGGACTACGTATAAAATAAAACCTAAGCTTGCAAGCTTAGACACAAACCTTGCAACCTCAGGTAGAAAGGTTGACACCTCAGGTGGCAAGGTCGCAAGCTTTGATAGAAAGGTTGACACCTCAAGTAGCAAGGTTGCAAGCTTACGTGATAGAAACCTTGCTACCTCTGGCAGAAAGGTTGCAACCTCTAAAAAACGTGCTGATAATCAAGGAGATGGCGGAGAGAAGGTTGCAACCTCTGAAAGAAAGGTTGCAACCTTACAAGATAGCAAGGTTGCAACCTTAGCTGAACTTCCCCAAAGAATGAGCGTAAAGAAAATGGAAAATATAATTATGCGAATTTGTAAGGATAATTACGTTAAAAAAGAAGAGCTTGCAGAACTATTAAACCGTTCGGAAAATTATATCAGAAATAAAATTTTACCGAGAATGCTAAAAGATGGAAAATTAGAGAAAAAATACCCGTTTACGCTTAATCATCCCGAACAAGCCTATAAAACCACAGAAGAATATGCAGAAAAACTATAAGCGATTAGGCGAATACATACAACAGGTGGACGAAAGAAATTCCAATTTGGAAGATTTGCCTTTAATGGGGCTAAGTGTTCAAAAAATGTTTATTCCGTCCATAGCTAATACGATTGGCTCAAATATGGCAAACTACAAAACAATCTACAAAGATCAATTTGCTTATATTGCTGACACTTCACGACGTGGTGATAAAATTGCAGTTGCTCTTTTTAAAGACTATGAGAAGGCTTTAATCTCACAAGCATATACAACTTTCGAGATTACAGATACCAAAAAACTTATCCCGGAATATTTAATGATGTGGTTTAGTCGTCCTGAATTTGATAGGTATGCCAGATATAAAAGCCATGGAAGTGTAAGAGAGATTTTTTCTTGGGAAGAAATGTGTGATGTAATGGTTCCCATTCCCAATATTACCCAACAACAAGCACTTGTAGATGAATACCAAACCATAGAGCGACGAATACAAATAAACGAACAACTCTGCCAAAAATTAGAAGAAACAGCACAAGCACTCTACCGAAAATATTTTGTAGAAAATATTGATCCGGAGAATTTGCCGGAGGGGTGGAGATGGGGGAAAATAAGCGAGGTAGCAGAGATAAGAGCAGGTGGAGATAGACCGTCAGTTTTTTCGGAGACAAAAACAGATATTTGTTCGGTTCCAATTTTTTCAAATGGATTAGAAAAAAATGGACTCTACGGCTATACAGACAGAGCAGTAATTTTTGAAAAAAGCATTACTATCTCAGCGAGAGGAACAATTGGCTTTTGTTGTTTGAGGGACGAGCCTTTCGTTCCAATAGTAAGATTAATAGTTGTAACACCATTTCAAGATTATTACGCTGGTTATCTCTGTGAATATTTAAGCAAATTAGACTTTGAAGGGTCTGGTTCTGTTCAAAATCAACTGACAGTTCCATATCTTGATTCGCTTGAAATCATATTGCCAAACGAAGAAGCAGTAAAAAACTTTGAAGATAAAAATTCTATTATCAGAAGTCATTGTAAAACAATCGAATTAGAAAATCTAAAATTAAAAGAATTACTATCTTTGTTGTTGGCAAAGATGGGAATAGAATAATATTTTAAAAATAAAAAGAAAAAAGAATCATGGAGACCAGGAAAGTATTTAATTGTTTTATTTCTTCACCAGGAGATTGTCAAGAAGAAAGGAAGGCTTGTCAAGACGTAATTGAAGACATAAATAAAGGCCAAGGAAGACGTTTAGGGGTAAGCTTTGAAACGTTCATGTGGGAAGAGGATATTCTGCCTGATTTTGGAAAGACAGGACAAGAGATTATTAATGATCAAATGAAAGGTATAGAATATGACGTTTTTATAGGAATTATGAAAAATCGCTTTGGACAAGCTACTCAACAAGCTGGAAGTGGAACTGAGCATGAGTTTTATGATGCGTTGAAAAGAAAAGAAAACTCTAAGTTTTCGAAACCAGTAATTTTTTTCTTCTTTGGAAAGGAAAAGGTTTATCCTGATGAATTAGATGTTGAACAATATGAAAAAGTAAAGATATTTAAAGAGACTATTAGTGAACTTGGACTTTATATAGATTTTTCGGATATAGAGAACTATAAAAAGCAATTAAAGAAAAAATTGGAGTTGTTTATTACAATGAATTCACCAGTAGATAAACCTGCAGAAAAAATAAAAGAGGTCGATGAAATTTTAAAAAAACTTGAATGTGACTTAAGAGTTTCTCTTACAACTTATAATGAGATAAGTCCTGTTTGGATTGAACCAATAATTAGTACAAAAAGAAACATACCTCTTCATCCAACTAGTAATGATGATAATAGAGTAAAAATTGAATGTTTTATAGAAAATCCAGAAGACGCTATTTTTAGAGCACCTACTGGTTTTGGCTTGTCCTCGCTAGCTCACCATATTAAACTGGAAGCATGGAAACTTGGCAAAACGTTTTTGTATATTGACACAAAAAAAATTAAAAAAAGTAAAGTAGTAAGAGAAATACACTCAGAAGCAGAAACTTATTATTATGTGAAAGCAGATTCGGTTGATTGTATTTTAATAGATTCTGTGTCTTTGGCAGAAAATGGTGTTATGAAAATGATTAAAACGATTTGTGAGAGTTTTGAAAAAATACCACTTATGGTTTTCAATACAATTGACAACAGCTTTTTTCTTAAGTCAGATGATGATGATAAGGTAGAAATAAAAAGAACTTTTAAAACCTATTATCTTCTTCCATTACCTAAAGATGATGTTAGGAAAATTGTTAGCTCATATTCAAAACAAAAGTTGATTAGTGAACCAGATGATGAACTGTTGAACAAAGTAACTAAGGATTTAGAAATCTTGAATATGCACAGAACAGCAAAAAACTGTATGTCTATTTTAAGAGCTTGTTCAAAAATCGGTTCTGACTATTCGCCTGTTAATAGGACAAAACTTCTGGAAACAATTCTAAGTACTATTTTCGATGAGTATGACATCCCAACATACCACGATAAAAAACCAGATATAAAGGATTGTAGTTTTGTTATGGGGTACTTCTGTGAGACGTTGTTATTAAGAAACGATTTTGAGTTTGGTGAAGATTTTTTTATTTCAAATTTAAATCAATTTTGTCAAACAAGTTTAATTGATTTAGATGTTAAGTACTTACTTGATGTATTGATTGGTAATTCTATATTAGGGAAAAACAACTACGACCAAATTTATTTCAAAAATTCATATTGGTTCTTTTATTTTGTTTCTCACAGAATGAAAATGAATGAGCCTTTTCTCAATTATATTTACAAAAATAAATCTTATATTGATTATCCTGAAATTATTGAGTTCTATACAGGGATTGATAGAAATAGAAAAGATGCTTTAGAGGTTTTAAGCAAAGACTTAGATGAGACATTAGAGATTGTGAGAGCAAAAGTCAACATTCCTGACGCCATTAACCCATATAAATCAATATCATGGAAACCTGATGTTGCAGCACTAGAAAAAGAGGAAGCAAAAATAAGTGAAAATGTCATTTCATCTGGATTGCCAGATGAGGTAAAAGATAAATATGATGATAAGAGTTATAATCAGATAAGACCATACAATCAGGTTATAAATTCAGTAATTAGAGATTATTCTTTTCTAGTTTTGATGCGTCAAACGTCAGCTGTTTCACGAGCACTTAGAAATAGTGACTTTGTTGATGTAGAACTAAAAAGGCAGCTTTTACAACAAATTACTCTGTCATGGAATGAGATAAGCAAATTGCTTATTATTTTGTCACCTTTACTTGCTGATAAAGGAAATGTTTCTTTCGAAGGTGCTAGCTTTTATCTAGAAGAAGGATATTTTAACATGACAGATAAAGATCAAAAAAGGTTAGCAGTTTTATTAGCAGTACCAACTAATGTTGTTAGGTTTTTTAAAGATGATTTATACTCTGTTAAAATAGGACCTTTGCTAATAGATAATGCTGAGAACGAAAAAAACAGTTTATTGAAGCATGAAATGATGCTTTTAATTATTGCAGAAAGACCGAAAGGTTGGAATACTATTGTTGATAATTATATAGTGTCATTAGATAAAAATTCATTCTTTTTATCAGATGTCCTTGAAACTTTAATGTTTAACAAAGATTTTCATGCGACAGAGGTGAGTGACCGCAGGATCATAGATCATTTGGCTAGTAAATGTAGAGCAAAACATATTTTCAAAAGCAACAACCCTGATTTAGGATTGATTAAGCGATTAAAAAAAATGGATAGAGGAGCAAAATTTTAAACAATATTTATATAACCTATACTAAATGGCAAGTATTATAAAAAATTAAATGCTAAAAAAATCATCCTTCATATCTAATCGTTATTGACGATAAAATGATATAAAAACTAATAATCATATATGCATATTCTTGGTATATTTGCAAGATCAAACAAATGGAAAAAGGATATTTATTAACAATATGAAATTTACCGAACATAAACTCGAACAGTCATTTCTCGAAATAAGTATGACCAACAGCGAAATAATTCTTTATAAAAACTCGGAAGGCAATATTAAAATAGATGTTCGGCTCGAAGATGAAACCGTTTGGCTTACGCAAGCGCAGATTTGTGAGTTGTTTCAAAAGTCAAAAGCTACTGTAAGTGAGCATATTAAAAACATATTTGAAGAGGGAGAGTTGGAAGAGAATTCAGTTGTTCGGAATTTCCGAACAACTGCATCGGATGGTAAAAACTACGATACCAATTTCTACAATCTCGATGTAATTATTTCAGTTGGTTATCGGGTAAAATCGCCACAAGGTACTCAGTTTCGTATTTGGGCAACCCAAAAACTGAAAGAATACATCATCAAGGGTTATGCACTGAATGATGAGCGTTTCAAAACAGGAACTTCGATGAATTATTTCAACGAATTACAAGAACGCATCCGTGTAATTCGCCTTTCGGAGAAATTTTTCTACCAAAAAATCAAAGACATTTACACTACGAGTATCGACTACGATCCCAAAGATGAAAAAACCATTGAGTTTTTTAAGGTAGTCCAAAATAAACTACTTTGGGCAATCAGCGAGCAAACGGCAGCCGAATTGGTGTATCGGCGTGCAGATGCAAGTTTGCCTATGATGGGAATGCTTTCTTACGACAAAGAGCAGGCTACTTCTATATCAAAAAATCGGAAGTAAGTATTGCCAAAAACTACTTGAATGAAGACGAGATGAAGTTACTTGGGCTTTTGGTAGAGCAATATTTGGCTTTTGCCGAAACAATGGCACAACAACATATACCCATGTACATGAAGGATTGGATTGCTCGGTTAGATATTATTTTGAAACTAAACGGCAGAGAATTACTTACTCATGCAGGTAAAATATCTCATCAGTTGGCATTGAAAAAATCGGGAGAAGAGTATGAAAAATTCAAGAACCGACAAAAAGCGATTGAAAAAGCAACGAGTTTGAAAGAATTAGAAGAAGACATTCTCAAACTAAAAAAATCAAAGTCATGAAATTCACCGAACATAAACTCGAAACCACCTTTATCCAACTGCTATCGGAAAAGGGCTATATGCACAGCACGGGTGTATCGGTGCCACGTGCTTCGGTGGATGAGGCGCTGATAGAAGATGATTTGCGGCGGTTTTTGTTGTCACGGTATCAGGCAGAAAACTTGACGGGAAATGAGGTAAATTCCATTATTTTACAACTAAAATCCCTTCCTGCAAGTGATTTGTACGAAAGCAACAGGCGGTTTATGCAGATGCTTTCGGACGGTTTTATTCTGAAAAGGGAAGACCGCACGCAGAAAGATATCTATATTGAGCTTATTGATTACAGAGGATTGGAAAAACAGCTACAACTTGGCCCTGAAATGGCTATTATCCTGGCTGCGGATAAAGATGAAGAAGACTACTCACCCGATAAGAATATTTACAGATTTGTAAACCAAATGGAAATCGTGGGTACCGAAAAACGTATTCCCGACGGAATTATTTACGTAAATGGTTTGCCTTTAGTGGTTTTTGAATTTAAGACAACCATTGAGGAAAATACCACTATTCATGATGCTTACAAACAACTTACGGTACGTTATCGTCGTGATATTCCCGAGCTTTTTAAGTACAATGCTTTTTGCGTTATCAGCGACGGTATAAACAACAAGGCGGGTTCGTTTTTTGCCCCTTACGAGTTTTATTATGCATGGCGAAGAGTGGCAGGTTCGGCAAAAGATGTTGAAGGCATCAGCAGTATGTTTACATTAATTGAAGGAATGTTTAATAAAAACCGTTTTCGGGATATCCTTCGCAACTTTATCTTTTTTCCCGACACTGGAGATAAAGAAACGAAAATTGTTTGTCGCTATCCGCAATATTACGCTGCTCGGGCTTTGTTTGAAAATATCAAGCATGAGCAAAAACCGCACGGTAACAGTAAAGGCGGAACCTATTTCGGCGCTACCGGCAGCGGCAAAAGTTTCACGATGCTTTACCTGACCCGCTTGCTGATGAAAAGCGAACATTTTGCAAGTCCTACGATAGTACTGATTACAGACCGCACCGATTTAGACGACCAACTTGCGGCACAATTTATCAATGCCAAGAAATTCATCGGCGACGACACGGTACAAAGCGTCGAAAGCCGTGCTGATTTACGTGAAAAACTACAAGGCAGACAAAGCGGAGGCGTTTTCCTTACCACCATCCAGAAATTTACCGAAGATACGGAACTACTTACCAAACGTAGTAATGTGATTTGCATTTCGGACGAAGCACACCGTACACAAACCAATCTTGAGCAAAAAATCACTATTACCGAACAGGGTGTTATTAAATCGTATGGCTTTGCCAAATATCTGCACGATTCATTGCCCAATGCCACTTACGTAGGTTTTACAGGAACACCCATAGATGCTACTTTGGATGTTTTCGGTCCGGTGGTGGATGCCTACACCATGACTGAATCGGTTCGTGATGAAATCACTGTGCGCATTGTTTACGAAGGCAGAGCTGCTAAAGTGGCGTTAGATAATAGTAAATTAGAAGAGATTGAACGTTACTATGAAGCAGCTGCGGAAGCGGGAGCCAATAAATACCAAATTGAACAAAGTAAAAAAGAGACTGCCAAGATGAATACCATCCTTGGCGACACGAAACGTTTACAGAATGTTGCCGAAGATTTTGTTGCTCATTACGAAAAACGTGTTTTGGAAAAAGCATTGTTGAAAGGCAAAGCAATGTTTGTTTGCAGCAGCAGAGAAATCGCTTACGAATTATTTAAGCGAATTATAGCTCTTAGACCCGAATGGAACGAAATACGTGCAGCAGATGAAGATGCAGAACTTTCCGACAAGGATAAAAAGGAGTTGAAACCGATTGAGCGTATAAAAATGGTAATGACCCGCTCAAAAGACGACGAGAAAGAACTTTGGGATTTGTTAGGAACAAAGGAAGACAGAAAAGAGCTCGACAGACAATTCAAAAATGAGAAATCTAACTTTAAAATCGCTATCGTGGTGGATATGTGGCTCACAGGCTTCGATGTGCCTTCTTTAGACACTATTTACATTGACAAGCCAATTCAACAGCATAGTTTAATACAAACTATTTCGCGGGTCAATCGGAAAGTGGAAGGTAAACACAAAGGTCTTGTGGTAGATTATATTGGAATAAAAAACAAAATGAATTTAGCGCTTGCACAATACGATAAAATGGACGGCAAAAATTTTGAGGATATTTCTCAATCGCTCGTAATTATGCGCGACCATTTGGATTTGCTAAAACGCCTGATGCACAAGTTTGATGATACAAAATATTTCAAAGGTTCTGCTTTGGAACAGCTGAATACGCTGAATATGGCAGCCGAATTTGCACAGCAAACCAAAGAGACGGAAACTCGATTTATGGGATTAACAAGACGATTGAAAGCAGCTTATGATATTTGCGTGGGAAGCGAGCAAATAACGCAGGAGGAGCGAGACCATGTGCATTTTTATATGGCCGTTCGCTCTATTATTTTCAAGTTGACTAAAGGTGATACTCCCGATGTGGTACAAATGAACAACCGTGTGCGTGAAATGATTGAAGAAGCTTTGCGAAGCGACGGAGTGGAGGAAATCCTGAAAATCGGTGAAGATGCCAAAAGTGAACAGGATTTGTTTGACGAAGCCTATTTGGCTAAAATCAATAGGATAAAGCTACCCAACACGAAAATCAAACTTTTGCAGAAACTTTTGGCAAAAGCTATCGGACAACTGCGAAAAGTAAACCGAATGAAAGGAATTGATTTCAGCCGCAGGATGCAACAATTGGTAGAGCAATACAACGACCGTTCGGCGAATGATATTTTGCGAAGCGAGGTATATGAAGAAATGGCTGAACAACTTACCAACTTGATTTGGGATGTTCACAAAGAGTTTACTGCCGGAGAAGAATTGGGAATTGACTTTGAAGAAAAAGCCTTTTATGATATACTAAAAGAGCTGTGCGTGAAATACGATTTCACATATCCGGACGACAAAATGATATTATTGTCTAAAAAGGTAAAAGAGTTAGTGGATAGCCAATCCCGTTATCCCGATTGGAATAAGCGTGAAGATATAAAATCGGCATTGAAAGTGGGATTAATTTTACTGCTTGATGAATACAATTATCCACCCGTTGAACGAGATGAAGTTTATGTAGAAATCTTTGAACAAGCGGAGAATTTTAAGAAAAATAGGGTATGACGCTTTGAAAAATACAACCTGAAATAACAAGAAGGGAGCTTGCCAAAAAGTTAGATAGAACGGAAGACAGTTTTCATTCTTTTTGAAGAAGAAAACAAGGACAATTAAATTTATATTAAAAAATCCCGATGATATTAATCACCGGGATTTTTTGTTGGTTGTTGATGTTCAAGAAAATATGATTTTATTTAAGATATTAAGACAAAAACTTTTTAACAGGTTGGCGCTGATCGCTCACAATTGATTATTTTTAGGCCTTGGTTTTAAGATAAAAATCAACTAAGAATGTATAAGATCTACTTAATTATCAGTGGTTTATTTTAGATGCTTCGATAATAACTATTAAACATATACTTTTAAATTATGAAAAACATCTACAACTATTTAAAGTCCGCTCTTTTAATAACAGCGTTGTTTTTTTTCTCCTTTATGCTTAAGGCTCAGTACTTTGTTGACTTTGAAGGTGAGGGCGAAGTTAAAACAGCATACGCTTCAGGCACGGTTACCCTCAGCGGTTTGGACTGGAATATGACCGAAATACTTATCGGCACATTGGATGCTGACTGGAAAAATGGAGAACGCTCGGCTCGACTTCGGGGATATGGCACCTCAGTGATGACGATGTTGCAGGATAAAGAAAATGGAATTGGAAACATTAGCTTTTATTATCGTCGCTATGGTACTGATCAACAGGTTGATTGGAAAGTGGAATATAGTACCAATAACGGATCAACCTGGACACAGGTAGGTAGCGCCTTCACTGCTCCTGCTTCGGATGTTGTTCAGCATTTTGATGAGGAGGTGAACATTGATGGTCCGGTTCGTATCAGAATAAAACGAGCAACAGAAACAGGAACATCAAATAAACGCCTTAATATTGATGACATTCTTGTTACCGATTTTACCGGAGGAAATCCCTCGGTAGCGAAGCCTGTTTTTACACCATCGGCGGGTCAGTATTTTGGTCCTGTTGAGGTTACAATAACATGCGATACACCTGGAGCTGATATTTATTATACCACCGATGGCAGCGACCCTACGCAATCATCAAACTACTATACAGCTCCGGTTAATATCTCTTCAACCACAACCCTTAAAGCAAGAGCTTATGCCGAAAATCTTGATCCAAGTAGCATAACACAAGGCACTTATAACATTGCAGAGGTTATCGAAGTGGCAAATCTCGGCGAACTCAGAGACCTTTATTCGGGTGGAACCGAATATTTTAAAGTTACAAGCGAAGTGATAGTTACTTTTACTCAACCCTTCCGCAATCAAAAATATATTGAAGATGCAACAGCAGCCATTTTGATAGATGACCTTTCAGGAACGATCGTTACCGAATACAATATTGGCGATGGAATAACCGGTATCGTTGGCTCCATAACTGCTTTCGGCAATATGCTTCAATTTAATCCAGTATTTGATCCGGGGCCGCCCACCTCAACAGGAAATGCTATTTTGCCACAGGTAATAACCATTGAGGAGATGCTCGCAAATTTTGAAGAGTACGAATCGGAATTGGTGAAGATTAATGGAGTAACTTTTTCGGATGCCGGTGAAGAATTTGCTAATGGCGTAGTATATCCCATAAGTGATAACAGTAAGGCAACCGCCAATTTCAGAACGACATTTTATGATGTGGACTATATTGGAACCACTATTCCATCAGGAGTAGGAAATGTTGTTGGCATACTTAACTCGAGAAACGAAGGTGATTTTATTACCAGCCGTTCGTTATCCGATCTGGAATGGTATTTTGGCGAGCCTTCTAATTATCCGACAATGTTTGAAGCGACATCATCCGGGTTATCAATTACTTTGACTTGGGAAGATGCTACAGGAGAAATATTGCCAAGCGGCTATTTGATATTAGCCAGTGATGAAAATGACTTTACCGCCCCTGTTGACGGCGTATCCGTTATCAATGATCCTGTGCTTGCTGATGGCGAAGCAGCTATGAATATCGCTTATGGAGTTGAAAAATATACCTTTACCAATTTGGAAGAAAATGTAACTTACTATTTTAGAATTTATCCCTATACTGGTTCCGGTAGTACGATTGATTATAAAACTGATGGCGCCCCACCGGCAGCCGAAGCCACTGTAATTTTTACTTTTTATCCTGAGCCGTCAAATTATCCGACCGAATTTGCTGCTACAGCCGGCTCCTCTTCCATTAAACTTACCTGGAATGATGCCACAGGTGACGTATTGCCAACAGCTTACCTTATATTGGCAAGTGTTCAAAATATGTTTCAATACCCCTATGATGGCATTCCGATAGAAGATGACATTGATTTGAGCGATGGCGTGGGAGCAAAAAATGTTGAACAGGGCGTTCAACAATTTACCTTTACCGGACTCGAAACCGAAACCACTTACTATTTCATAATATTCTCTTATACTAACGAAGCCCAATATATTGATTATAAAACTGATGGCGAGCCGCCTTTAACTTCGGCAACAACACAAGCGCCGCAGATAATAGATCTCTTGGTTACGACATTTGACGAATCGTGGGAAAGCTGGACTCCCGTTAGTGTGAGCGGCACCCAGGTATGGAGCAGAAACAATACTTACGGTGTTGGAGGCACTCCATGTGCACGGATTAGCGGATATGAGAGTTCACAATTTTATGTTAATGAAGATTGGCTTATTTCGCCGACTATAGATCTGAACCCTGTAATAAATCCCAAAATCAAGTTTTTTTCCGCATTTGGCTATAGTGGCCCTGCCTTGAAGCTAATGATTTCAACTGATTATAACAACCAGTCAAACCCAAATGATGCTGAGTGGACTGATTTGACGGGAGAGGTAATATGGCCTTCGGGAGAGCCTTATTTCGAATGGACAGGCTCAGGCGAAATAGACCTAAGTAGTTTTGAGAAGGAGATCATTAGAGTAGCTTTTGTCTATTTTTCTGATAATCAATCGGCAAAAACATGGGAGGTGGACGACGTAACAGTTTTTGGAGAAAAGGGAAATGCGATTTCAAAAATTGCCGATCAATTGAATTTTAACATCTATCCTAATCCTGGAAATGGAATGTTCTATTTTGATGTAAGCGAGCAAGTAAACCGGATTGAGATATTCTCCCCCGATGGTAAGTTGGTTTATTACAAAACGATTCAGGATCAGGTTTTTTCATTGAATCTCTCATACATTAATAAAGGCATTTATTTAGTCAAACTTACAAATGACAAAAGCGGTGAATTTGGAACAAAAAAATTAGTTGTCCAGTAAATTATTTAGAAAAATATTTAATCAATAAAATTATAAACAATTAAAAATTAATAAGTTATGAAAAATGTAAAGTTTTTACTCAATGGTGTGTTTTTTATTTTTTTAATATCAATTTTTGCACAAAAAGTAGAAGCACAATATTTCATTGATTTTGAAGGACCAGGTGAAACTAAAACTGGGTATGCCTCCGGTACGGTTAACCTTAGCGGGTTGGACTGGAATATGACTGAGGCGCTAATCGGCACATTGGATGCTGACTGGAAAAATGGAGAACGCTCGGCTCGACTTCGGGGATATGGCACCTCAGCGATGACGATGCTACAGAATAAAGGAAATGGAATTGGTAATGTTAGCTTTTATTATCGGCGTTATGGTACCGATTCACAAGTTGACTGGAAAGTGGAATATAGCGTTGATGACGGATCATCATGGATACAGATAGGTGATAATTTTACTCCACTTGCTTCAAATGATGTACAGGAGTTCAATGAAGATGTAAATGTAGCGGGAGATATTCGTGTTAGAATAAAACGAGCTACAGAAACAGGAACATCAAATAAACGCCTTAATATTGATGATATCTTGATAACAGACTATACTGGCGGTACTCCGGTGGTCGTTACTCCAAGTTTTACTCCACCAGGAGGAAATTATCTTACTCCGCAAACGGTTACTATTTCTACTACCACACAGGGCGCTACAATCTATTACACTACTGACGGTACAGAACCTAACCAATCTTCTATTTTATATGCCGGTCCGATACCTGTAAACCAGTCAGTTACAATAAAAGCCAGAGCCTATGCCCCTGATCATATTCCAAGCTCAGTAGGGAACGCTGAATATATACTTCCGATAACTGTGAATAACATTCAAGAACTGCGCACTTCACCTTATGGCTTTTATTTTCTTCAGGGAGAGGTGATAACGACATTTACACAATCATACAGAAATCAGAAATTTATTCAGGATGCCACTGCCGGCGTACTGATTGATGACCCATCGGGAGTTATTGATACCGATTATGAAATTGGCGATGGAATAACGGGTATTTATGGTACAACTATGGAGTTTGGAGGTATGGTAGAGTTTGTTCCTTATATGGATCCGGGAGCGCCTTCTTCAACAGGGAATGAAATAATACCTATTGAGATTTCTATAGATGATATGATCAACAACTTTGAAACTTACGAATCAAGAGTTGTAAAAATCAATAATGTTTCGTTTGATACGCCAGGCGTTAATTTTGCTACAGGTAAAGCTTATTCTTTTACCGATAGTAACAGTAATACAGCTCAGTTTAGAACAACTTTTTATAGCGCTAATTATATAGGCACAGCCATACCATCGGGTAGCGGCGATATAATTGGAATCCTTAACTCCACGTCAGCCGGCGAATTTATCACAAGCCGCTCCTCTGATGATTTGGTTTTTAATCCTTGCTTTTCTATTGCACAACTTAGGGCATCTGTACTAAACCAGGAATATACTATTAATTGCGAAGCTATTTTAACATATAAGCAACAATGGCGAAACCAGAAATTTGTTCAGGATGAAACCGCAGCTATTTTGCTTGACGATTTAGCTGGTATTATTACAACAGAATATAACATAGGTGATGGTATTACAGGCATATCCGGTATTTTAAGAAACCATAACGGGATGTTGCGTTTAGAAGTAAATGCTGATCCGGGATTGCCTACCTCTACAAATAATGTGGTTGATCCTGAAGTTGTTACTCTGGCACAGTTGAACGCCAATTTTGGGCTTTATCAATCTAAATTGGTAAGGATAAATGGTGTAACTTTTGCAAATGGCGGCAGTACCTTCATTGAAGGAAATAACTATCCCATCTCCGATGCCTCTTCCGATGCCTCTGGGGTATTCAGAACAGAGTTTTACGATGCCGATTATCTGTACACTCAAATCCCTACCGCCGCAGTGGATCTTATTGTTATTCCCAATACTGTTAGTAATGCCAATTATGTTACCAGCCGTTTTGCCAGCGATATCATTTCGTTGCAGCCTACTATTACAGTAACCTCTCCAAACGGATATGAAATGTGGGAAAGAGGAACAATACAAAACATAACTTGGACATCGCAAGATTTTACTGGTAATGTAAAGATAGTTTTATTGCGGCCTCCGTTATATACTGTTGTTATTGCTGACAACTTAGAGAATACCGGTTTCTTTGAATGGTCTATTCCGGCTGATCAACAAGTGGCAAATAATTATAAAATCAGGGTTCAGGGTGTAATACCTGGCGATCCGATGGACGAAAGCAATAATTTCTTTTCAATAGTGGCGGAACTACCGGTACCGAAAATCGTGATAAACGAAATAATGTATAATCCGTCAAACAGCAATCCAGTCCTCCCCGACAATCGTTACGAGTATCTTGAATTATATAATAATAGTACATTCACTGTTGACCTTACGGGCTGGAAAGTAACCAACGCTATTAGCCACACCTTTACTTCCGGTACCATACTTACGCCTGGTGAATATCTTGTATTAGCAAAAAATGCCGATTCATTAATGAACTATTATGGGATCAGCAATGTAATCACATGGGATGTCGGAGATCTTAATAATACGGGAGAGACCATTGAATTGAGAGCGTCTGATCAAACGCTGATGGATGTCGTTTCCTATTCATCATCATCGCCATGGCCATCAGCTGCCAATGGACAAGGACCATCCTTGGAACTTATTCACCCTGATTTGGATAACAGCCTTGTAGAAAACTGGATGGCAAGCATAGCTGAATTAGGTACTCCCGGCGCCCAAAATTCGGTTTATGGTTACGAAAAAGTTACCGTGATCGCACCAAATGGCGGCGAAACGTTTTACACAGGAACATCAACAAACATTCAATGGTCGAGAGTTAACTACTCAGGAAATTTAAAAATAGAACTTTTAGATGGTGAATCGGTAGTTCAACTTCTTGCCAATAATATTCCGGCAGTCAATGAATCATGGTCTTGGGCAATAGCTGAGAATCAGTCTGTTGGCACAACCTTTAAAATTCGAATATCGGATGTTGAAGATGGCGAGCCAATGGATGAAAGTGATGGGTTTTTCGCTATAGCTACTGCCAGTAATCCAACAATTAAGGTGTTAAGTCCTAATGGCGGAGAAGTAATTACACAGGGCGTTACTTATGATATTACTTGGAGCACAGTGGATTACCAAGGCACAGTATTAATTGAATTATTAACTTCAACAAAAAATAGCGATGCCATTGAATTAGGAACGGCAGAATCAACGGCCGGCACCTTTGCATGGAACGTAACACAAGATCCTGGTAATAACTATATTATAGCCATATCTGATTTAGCAACAGGCGCTCCCAGCGATCAGAGTGATGCTCCATTTACAATTCAGTTACCGCCCCAGGATCCGAAAATCGTGATAAATGAAATAATGTATAACCCGCCGGAGGCAGGAAATGACACGTTGGAATACATTGAGTTATACAATGCTGATGATATCGCTCATAACCTTCAAGGATGGAAATTTTCCAAAGGTGTGGACTTTATTTTCCCATCGGTAACTATAAATCCAGGTGAATATTTAGTAACAGCGATAAAAGCCTCGGCGATGATGAATACTTTTGGCG
>Ga0208040_1000751_pt1 | contig 36690 bp, 43 predicted proteins | sample AD_UKC083_MetaG_FD_184431 | JGI IMG/M metagenome (GOLD analysis project Ga0208040, IMG submission 184431) | Active sludge microbial communities of municipal wastewater-treating anaerobic digesters from USA - AD_UKC083_MetaG (SPAdes) (version 2) | ecosystem: Engineered > Bioreactor > Anaerobic >...
TCCTGTATGAACAATAGGACCACCTGCCGAGAGTGAGTGCGCTGTGGAACCTGTAGGAGAAGCCACTATCAAGCCATCGCCTTTGAATCTCACAACAAGTCTTTGATTAACTTCAATTCTAATTTGAATGAGTCTTGCGAATGAACCTTGATTGATAACCGCATCATTCAGGCTCAAATATGTCGAATGTTTTTTCCCTCCCCTATAAACCGTCACGCGAAGAATCGTTCTGCGATCCAATCTACATTGATTTTTGAAAACACTGTCCAAAACATGAAACATTTTTTCTGGCACCGTTTCCGTGAGAAATCCGAGATTTCCCATGTTTACGCCCAAAATAGGTACGTGACGACGCGGATGTCTGCGTGCTATTTTCAACAATGTTCCATCTCCTCCCAAAGAAATCCCCATATCAACCTTGCTCAATAATTGTTCTTTTTTCATTCCACTGCCTCGTTCCAAAAGCTTTGATAAATTTTGATCCAAAAGAACTTCCAGTCCTTTTTTCTCGAGATATTTGACCAGTTTTTCGATTATTTTTTTGTCGTTTAAATCGCGTTTTGATATCAATCCTACTTTTTTAATACGTTTACAATCAAATGGTTTGTCCATGTATTTGTATTAATGCTTAATTAAAATGTTTCGAGCAGATTATACAGCACTTGTGCTGAATTCTCCCAGTTAAATTTCTTTGACTGAATGCGTCCTTTATTTATTAAGTCCGCCTTAAGTTCTTCGTTTGAAATTATTTTTTCCATTGCAAATGCAAACTCTGCCGGACTGCGTGGATCACAATAAATTGCCGCTTCGCCCAAGACTTCCGGAATCGACGATGTATTGCTAGCGATAATCGGACATCCTGCTTTCATGGCTTCCAGAGGCGGGATTCCAAATCCCTCATAAAGCGACGGAAATATAAAAGCTTGAGCGGTATTATATAGAAAATTCAAATTTTTACTCGTAATGTATCCGAGCAAATGAATGTGTTTTTGTAAATAATTTGCTTCAATAATTTTTGAAAAATCACTTTTCCCCCATCCGGAATTCCCCACTATTATCAGGTGGTAATTTTTATTTTTTTCGTAAAACATCGCAAACGCTTGCAATAAAGCTTCATAATTTTTTCTTGGCTGGATAGTCCCTACGGTTAAAAAGAATTTTTCCGGTATCGATATTTTTTCTTTTAATTCTTTTACTTTTTCTTCTGTCGTATTGATCGGGCAGAAATCAGCCGACGCCGCGCAGTGAGTAACCTCTATTTTTTCGCTTTGAACTTTGAATTTTTTAATCAAATCTTTTTTTGTATTTTCTGATACGGCTAAGATTTTGGTAGCTGCTTTTATGGCTTTTTTAATAAATAATTTTTCCAAAATAACTGCTTTTTTTTCATGAAATTCGGGGAATAAAATAGCCGCTATATCGTGAATCGTTATTATAACTTTTATTTTTTTCTCAGCCGATGCTTTCGCGAGCATTGATGGAATAATAAAACTGCTTGGGGCGAAAAATACATCCATGTTTTCTTTTAGCACATCTTTTGCCACCGCTCTGTGCCAAAAAATCCCTCGTTTTTCTATAATTATGGTCTTTGCGTTTTTGAATTCTTCAAATCCCGCCACACCAGAATCGGCATACAAAAAATAATCGTTTTTTTTGTCTTTTTTTAGAAGTTCACGCGTGATGTGAAGAGTATAAAATCCTTTTCCTGTTTTTTCTCCACCTGCTGAACGTATGTCTATACCTATTTTCATACTTGAATTCTATTGTTTTTCTTTGGAATTTGCGAGCTGTTTTGCTATCCTTTAGACGAATTAAATGAAATATTATGATAAATGAGCGATTTACAGATAAGTTGATGAAGCTGCCGTTGCCTTTTAAGTTGGTTGGCGTCGGGAGTTTTTTGACTATGATCTCAACTGTTTTGCCGTGGTATCGAGATTTGGATACTTTTAAGACAGGTGATAAATTTATCGGACTTTCAGGGCCTCTTTATCTTCTTGGTTTTTTGATTTTGACTTTTGCGATTGCATCTTTTGCCATGACTGCATACAAAATTTTGAATAAGAAATTGCCGAAATTACCTATAGCTGAAGAGCATTTTAATATTGCGAGCGGAGTGATGTGTTTATTTCTTTTAATAATCACGAGCAGTATTTATTTTCATCCTAAATTTGGAGTGAATATAACTATGAAAGAAATGGGCTTTGGTATGATGATGGCTTTTTTGGGAAGCGCTGTCACCGTCTTGGGTGGTATATTTCAGACTAAGAAAAAAGTGGGGACATTTGAAGCTGAGGGGAAACTTGATAAATTAATAGATGTAGATACTCATCAAAGAGTCCAACAAGAAATCCGTCCTATTTCTAATGTTTCTCATGCACCACACGTTTCAAGTACTCATAATGCTACCGCTGAGCAAGTTGAAATTAAAATAGAATCTAACAACGAACAAAATGCCTTCTGAAAATACTGCGAATTCCGCTTCGCCTATTATTTTTTATTGTAAAGATTGCGGGAAAGTCGTCGATACGGAGCGTGTTGGGAAAAAGTATGTGTATAAATGTAAAATTTGCGGCACAAAAAATGTCGCTTTTGGTACCGACAAAAGTATCAAAAGTTTTTTCAGAGTTCCTGAAGAAAAAGGCGCTGTAGATGTAAACGAAACTGCTAAACGTGTAGAAGATGGTGAGCTAGCAACAGCTAATAAAGATAGCGAAAGCGCAAAGACAAATGAAGGGGGTGAAGCTGCTGAAACCTCTGAAAAAAAGGATTAATTTTAATTTTATTTATACTAAATTTTAGAAATATATTATTTTTTTGAAAGTTTTTTTTGAGAGCCGACAATTATTATTCTCACATGAATAATTGCGGTTGTATTAAATATGGTGATTTTAATTATCCAAAACAATTAGAATCTTTATCCAAGCCTCCAAAACATCTTTTTTATGATGGAAATTTGGATTGTTTAAATGATGTTTTGATTTCTTTCGTTGGCACTAGAAGAGCGAGTCAATATGGAAAATATTGTGCTAATTCATTGATTGAAGAATTGTCTTTGTGCGGAGTTACTGTTGTGTCGGGACTGGCCAGTGGAATAGACACGCTATGTCATAAAGCCGCATTAAATCACGGACTCAAAACCATAGCTGTTTTTGGGACCCCTTTGAATACTGTTTTCCCGAAAGAGAATGAATCTTTGGTGAAAGAAATTGTTTCCAAAGGGGGGCTTGTTTTGAGTGAATATTCTCCCGACACTTTGATGCAAAAATATTTTTTCCCCGAAAGAAATAGAATAGTTGCAGCGTTAAGTCTTGCAACAGTGATAGTAGAAGCCCCTCAGGAATCTGGAGCTTTATTGACAGCTCATATTGCATTGGAGTTGGGACGCGATGTTTATGCTGTGCCGGCCGATATTAATTCTTCAAATTCCGCTGGATGTAATAATCTTATTAAAAATTCATCTGCAAAAGCGATTACATGTGGAGCTGATATTATTGAAGATTTAAGACTTCAGCCTTCGATATTCGTCGACGCTTTAAAAAATAAAGAAAATCAATTCGATTTTGATGATGATGTTAAAAAAGTGTATTTGGCGATTTCTGCGACGCGCCCTACAAGCATAGAAAAAATAATGAAAGAAACCGGATTTGATATTCAAACAATAAATAAATCTATTTCCCTTCTGGAAATTAATTTTTTGGTCGCGTCTCTTTCGACTGGAGCATATTTAAAAATGAAGTAGGAACTTCTATACGCTAAAAATTTACACCTCGGAAACTTTGACCGTTCTATAGACTTCGTCGACTGTCGTAAGTCCGAGCGCAACTTTCTTGTATCCGTCCTCTTGCATAGTCATAAATCCCTGCTTACGAGCGGATTCCATGATTTTGTGCATTGGAGCTCTGTTCAAAATCAACTCTTCAATTTCATCTGTAACAGTACACATTTCAGCTATCACCAGACGGCCTAAATATCCCGTGTTACTGCATTCATCGCATCCAACGGCGTGATAAACTTGTTCCGGAGTTTGTGGTACCAAAGTCGGATTTGTTTTTTTCAAATCTTCAAATGCTTCTTCAAATTTTTGTTTTTCTTCCGGCGTAATCGGCTCCAATTTACCACATTTTTTACACACTCTTCTAACAAGTCTTTGCGCTATCAATGTGTCTAACGCAGGAGCTACGAAAAACGGTTCCATCCCCATATTTATCAAACGCGGAATACTTTCGAGTGCGCTGTTCGTATGCAACGTAGCAAGCACTACGTGACCTGTTAACGCCGCTTGCGCGGCTGTATTTGCAGTCTCTAAATCACGGATCTCACCGATCATCACTATATCCGGATCCTGACGAAGAATTGATTTCAATCCACTCGCAAAATCATAATTATGCGCTTCGCTTACTTGCGATTGGACGATTCCATCGATGTGATACTCTATCGGATTTTCCAGTGTGATGATTTTTTTATCCGGAGTATTCATACCTTGTAGCATTGAATACAAACTGGTTGTTTTACCTGATCCGGTCGGACCTGTTATCAGTATCATTCCATGTGAAATTCCCAAAAGTTGATTCAATTTATCTAAGTGAACTCCTTCATATCCCAAATCTTCGAACGATGTAAATTTCTTTCCACTGTCCAAAAATCTACATACAATTGACTCGGAATTTTCTGTCGGAATTACGGAGACACGAACATCGATCTTGCGATCATTGTAATTAAATGAATAACGTCCATCTTGTGGTATGTCGCTGACATTCAACTTCATTCTTGTCTGATATTTAACCTGATTCAAAATGTTTTTATAAACACTTGGCTTTAAATCGAAAACTTTATAAAGCACTCCATCAATTCTAAATCTGACCCTGACTTGATTTTCTTCCGGCTCATAGTGAACGTCTGAAGCCTTTGTTTTCATCGCTCCAATATTAATCATGTTTACGCCTTCTTCGGCCGTCACTCCGGCTATTTTTTCACCAAGGATTTTTAATTCGGCTATTTCTTTCTCGTATGTTTTTATTTTTGCCTCCTCCACTTTTTCAACTATCGATTTTTCTTTGTATACCAATAAAGAATTGTATTTTTCGATGACTTCCAAAATTCCGCTTTGTGAAGCCAAATTTACATTCAACTGATAGCCTTGTCCGCGTAATGACTCAAGCACTTTTTTCGTCTCTTCATCATCCGGATTTACAACTGCCACTCTTAATTTGTTTCCGAATTTAAAGAAACTGACTATTTTCCCTTTTTTGGAATCTTCAAAAGGAATCAATTTCATGTAGTCCGGATTCAAAGGTGTTTTCCCGATGTTTACGTATGAAAGATTTAATGCCTCGGCTTTTTTCAATGTATCTTTTTCCTCGAAATCTCTGTTGATGCCTTGCAAAGCAAGTGTGCGTTCCTCTTCTTTCTTCTCTTTTAATTCATCTTCCGTCACTTCGTTTTCATTTTCATTCGCCAAACTTTTAGCTTTTGCGGCCGATTTCTTTTTGGAAGGATCAGCTATAAAATCCAATTCGACTTTTTCATCTCCTTGTGAATTTGACTGAGGATTCCCTGCTTGTGAGCTTTCATCTGTCATTTTTTTGTTTTCGTTTTTAATTTTTAATCTGTTAAGTATACCACAAAAAAGGCAAGCCTTGAAGTACAGAGGGCTTGCCAGATTTATTGTTTATGTTGAGCGCTGTTGGGAGACGCTTTTACGTAATTGTAACTCTTTTTCCAATCTTTATAGAGCTTTCATCGCTTCTACTATTGCTTTTGCTGACTCTTCGTCTATTCCTTCAACTTGAGATATATCTTTTACAGATAGACCTTTTAATTGTTCTATTAGTGTGAGATTTGCCGCTGTTAATTTTTCCGCAATTTCAGGAGCAAGATTTAGAAGCTCAATTGTTTGGGTTTGTTTTTCTTCTTCTGTTGGAGCTTCTTTTTTTGCAACTGCTTCTGCGGCCTCTCCTGTCAATTCACTGATGTCGAGAATATCAATCTCCCAACCTGTTAGGATAGAAGCCAAACGAACATTTTGTCCCATTTTACCGATAGCCAACGGACGTTGATCGCTTTCTACGTATACTGTTGAGTGTTTCGTCTGGTCGTTCAATATGATTCGAGCTGTTTTTGCAGGAGCTAGAGCCGCTTTCAAATAAGCTTCCTGGTCTTCTGACCATTCGATAATGTCGATTCTTTCACCGTTTAATTCATCCATTATGTTCTGTACGCGTACACCTTTTTGACCTACACAAGAACCGATCGGATCAATCTTATCGTCGCTAGAGAATACCGCCACTTTACAGCGGACTCCCGGATCACGAGCTATCGATTTCACCTCAACTACTCCTGATTTTACTTCAGGTATTTCTAGTTCTAATAGTTTTCTGACTAAATTTGGATGAGTTCTTGAGATCAAAAGTTGAGGTCCTTTTGTTGTCTTCATAACTTTGTCCAAATACAATTTAATTCTCTGTCCTGAGTAGTATTTTTCGTTGCGGATTTGTTCATTCATCGGAAGATTTGCTGTGATTTTGTTGTCGAGGTTTACATACACATCGTTGCCGTCGACTCTGTGAACAACTGCATTAATCATCTCGTTTTCGCGATCTTTGAATAAGTCGTACATCATATCGCGTTCAGCCTCTTGGATTCTTTGAATGATAACTTGTTTTGCTGATTGTGCAGCGATTCTTCCGTATTCAGCTGGTGTAACGTCGATCTTAATTTTGTCTCCGATTTTAGCTTTTTTGTCGTATTTTTTAGCCTCAGTTTCGGTCATTTGAAGATCTTCAATTTCAATCTTTTTAACAACTTCTTTTATTAAATAAACCGTTGCTAAACCTGATTTCTCATCTAATTCAACGTCAATTTCCTGATCTTTTGTGCCGTAGTCTTTGCGGTATGCTGTGCGAAGAGCGGCTTTGATCGTCTCGATGACTTTGTCTCGAGGGATGTTTTTTTCGTCGCAAATCTGATTGATTGCGGCTAAGAATTGTGTCTGCATAATTTAGTATGTTAAGTATAAATTTTATATATTGCAGTGCGAAGATAGACAAAAAGAAAACAGAATCTTTATTTAAGATCCTGTCTATATCATCATCTATATTGCGGTGTTATTGTACCAGCGGTCGATGACTTTGTAAATAGCATCGATCTTGAATCCTCTCGAGGAAAGGAAGCGCATTGCTTTTTCTTTTTGTTTTTGTGGAAGATCCCTTTGAATTGTTTTAAGTTTTTTCTTTAACGCCTCTTGCGCGAGCGCGACTTCATCTATGTCTTGCGATTCTAAAACTCGTTCTGCCAAATCCGGATGAACGCCTTTGCGTTCAAGTTCACGTTTTAGAAGAAATTTCCCCCTTGGACGAAACGCAGTTCGATTTTCTATAAAATCTGTTGCGAACCGCGTGTCGTCTAAGTACCTCAACTCCTTTAACCTATTTAAAACTTTCTTAATAGATTCTTCTATTTCCGACTCGGTTGCTGATGATAAAACGTCCATTTTGTCATCTTCGAGTCGTGATTTGCCTTCGACTATTCTTTTCTTCTCTTTGCTGATAAATTCTATGATTTTCTTTTTTAACTTAAGCACTGTATAGCTTCTCTTAGAAACCAATGAAAGTGCTTTCTGCAAGAATAAATCATATAGTTTATCCATTCATTATTCTGTTATCTCGCCTGTGTCTGTATCAACCGCCTGAACTGCACCAACTTCTTCTGCACTTGCTCTTTTCAAATACTCATCTTTGATCGCCTTCTCCAACTCCTTCATGACTTTCTTATTCTGAGCTAAGAAATCTTTTGCATTTTCCCGTCCCTGGCCTAATTTCACATCATTGTATGAGAAGAATGCTCCTGCTTTTCTCGCGATGTTGTATTTGATAGCGAGATCGATGATTTCTCCTTCTGGAGATATACCGCTGTTATACATAATATCGAATTCAGCTGTTCTGAATGGAGGGGCAATTTTGTTTTTCACTACCTTAACTCTTACGCGATTTCCGATAAGTGTCTTGCCTTCTTCGTCAGATCCTTCAATTTTGCCTGAACCTCTTATATCCATTCTGACTGAAGCGTAAAATTTCAATGCTTGTCCCCCTGTAGTTGTCTCCGGATTTCCAAACATAATGCCGATTTTCATCCTAATCTGATTCAAGAAGATGACTGTAGTGCGGGATTTGCTTACGACTGCTGTAAGTTTGCGAAGAGCCTGACTCATCAATCGCGCCTGAAGTCCCATGTGAGAATCACCCATATCTCCTTCTATTTCTGCGCGAGGAGTGAGAGCTGCTACCGAATCTACAACTATCACATCTATCGCATTTGAACGAACCAATGTCTCGACGATATCAAGTGCTTGCTCTCCTGAATCCGGCTGTGAAAGAAGAAGATTGTCTACATCTACTCCAATCTTGCGTGCATATACGGGGTCAAGTGCGTGCTCCGCATCTACGAATGCACATGTACCGCCGTTTTTCTGAGCTTCTGCTACGACGTGCAAACTAAGTGTGGTTTTACCTGAACTCTCCGGACCAAAAATTTCCACTATTCTTCCTCTTGGAACGCCTCCGCCTAGGGCTAGATCAAGAGATAAAGATCCTGTAGAAATAGTCTCTATTGTTGTATGGGTAGCTTCACCCATTTTCATAATTGAACCTTTTCCAAATTCTTTTTCAATTTGTGAAAGCGCAAGTTCTATCGCTTTCTTTTTTGCCAAATCCGCTGTTTGGTCTTTTTTGTTTTCACTTGCCATTTGTAATGAGGGTTAAAATGTACGGAAGCTTTCTAACTCTTGCTCTGGCATCGTCATGTAATGCCTTTCGTGATCGAGTCTTTAGCTTCAAGGTTGCTTAAGCTTGACTGGAGTATAGGTGAGTGCGCACTCACCGTCAAGTATTTTTGCAAAAATCTACTTGCATTTTAGCATGTAGATCTTAAAAAAAACTTTCGAAAACTATAATTTTTGCTTAAAAAAACCTTTTAAAAATCTTAAAAATGCTTTATCAGTCTTATGCAATTTCGCCAACTACTTGTGCCTCAAATCCATTTGCCTTGATGATCTCCATGGTTTTTTCTTGCTCGTCTTTGCTAACCACTAAAATCATACCGATTCCCATGTTCCATGTGCGATATGCATCATCATGTGGTACTTCGCCAAGTTGCATCATGAGAGCCATTTCTTCGGATGGAGCTGGAAGATTCCAGTTCACTTTTGCACCGGTTTTCTTTGTGACGCGTGCGAAGTTTTCGTAGATACCGCCTCCCGTGATGTGAGCGACTCCTTTTAAATTTACTTTGCTTGGCTGACCGTATCTGCCGTGCAATTCCATTATAAGAGAGTGATAAATAACAGATGGAATGAGAACAACTTCACCCCAAGTTTTGCCTGCGTATTTTTTGCCTTCATATGGAGCTAAAACCCAATCTTCACCGAATTTCGCCTTCATAACATGACGAACTAGAGAAAGTCCGTTGCTTCGGAAACCCGGAGACATTAAACCGATAAGCACATCACCAGAAGCGATTTTTTCTCCTGTAATTCGTTTTGTTTTTTCCATCACGCCCACAGCCGTCGCATTCCAAACATATCCATTCAAAGCCTTTCCCAGCTCTGCTATCTCTCCGCCCGGGATTACAATTTTGTGTTCAGCACATGCGCGGCCTAAGCCTTCCATCATTTCTTTGATTTGTTCAGGTTTTACCTCATCTGCGTCTATTGTGTTTGAAATCGAAATACATTCAGCTCCCGCACATGCCGCGTCGTCCGCTACCATCGCGACAAGATCGTATCCGATTGTATCGAATTTTTGCATTCGTTCAGCAACTTCCATTTTTGTACCGATTCCGTCGTCGTTTTGTACGAGATAAAAATCACCCATATCCATCGCTCCTGTGAAACCGCCTTCGTCTTTGACCGGTTCACCGATCATTCCGGCTCTAGATGGGAAAGTTTTCTTTGCATTTTCGTAAGCGATTTCCGAAGACAGATCGCCTTTGTCTATATTTACTCCTGATTCTGCGTATGTTGCCATATTTTTAAGTTAAATTTTTTGAATGATGAGTCCCGGACTTAGTCGTATTCCGCGTTACTCTTATCGCTTATAATCTTGCCGTGTTCAAGCTTTATAACTCTCTTTTTAATTGCATTCACTATTGATTTGTCGTGAGTTGCGAGAATTACTGTTGCTCCTTCCTCATTAATCTTATGTAGAAGATCTATTATGTTTTTTGAATTTTCTTCGTCGAGGTTGCCGGTCGGCTCGTCTGCTATGAGGATCTGTGGAGCGTGAATGAGTGCGCGCGCGATCGACACGCGTTGCTTCTCTCCTCCTGATAATTGGCGAGGATATTGATTTCTGAATGTTTCCAATCCCGTTCTTTTCATTGCATCGACTACTTTTTGTTGAATTGTAGATTTTTCATAACCGCAAACTTCGAGCGCGAACGCGATGTTTTCGAAAACGGTTTTCTTTGGCAGGAGCTTGTAGTCCTGGAACACAACTCCAACTTTTCTTCTGTAATTTTGGAGTTCTGATTGATTTGCTCTTGTCACATTGAAGTCGTTGACTTTTACATCTCCGTCGGTCAAATGTTCAGCGCCTAGAAGCGCATTTATGAGCGTTGTTTTGCCTGCGCCTGACGGCCCGACTATGCAAACAAACTCTCCTTGTTGAATACTAAAACTCACCTCATCCAAAACGATGTTTTTTCCATATCTTTTTGTAACTTTTTCGAATTGGATCATTTTTTTGGTTGTAAGACGTTGAGATTTTATATCAATTTTGTGCGTTCATCAATTTTGTGCGGTTGTTGGATTTGTGATTTTTCGCTTGAGCTGTTGGTTTTGCGGTTAGTGGTTTATGGTTTACTTCTAACTTTGCGCGTTTAATAGCAGGTCCAGTGCGAATTTTGCATCTTTGCTTTTCACATATATCAAAAATTCAGTAAATGTTGATGTAATTTCCACTATGTTTATGTTTTGAAATGCCAATGTCTGGATGATGTGATTTAAAAGTCCCGGACTTGAATTATATTTTTCGCTAAATTTTATTCCTATTGCTGATATGTTTTCGTTTATATTTTTTGGTTCTGGTTTTATTGATTTCTTCACGGATTGGAACGTCTTTTCATCTGTTATTATTGTTATTTCGTTTGAACTCTCTGTAATAGTGAAAAATTTATTTTCATTTTCGTTTGTTGCATAGATGGTGTTGATTTTTTTGTGAATATCGTCTGATTTGAAATATGTCGCCGTCACCAAGTTTTGTCTTATTGATATGTTGTCGAACTTGAAATTTTCACTTTGCACGACTTTTGCAATTTTTTTGAATGTTCTCTGTGTTCGCGAAAGCCCCATCAAAATAGCCGAGGTTGTAAGAGACTTTTTCGTCATTACTTCTAATTTTGGTTTCAGAAAACCCGCTAGACTCGTGAGATTAAAAAGCCCTTTTGAAAGCCCTAATTTCAAAAAATCATTGGATTCTATTATGTCCCTTAATGCATCTGAAATTTTTATCATCGCTTTTGCGGTTTGATTAAGCATTCAATACAAAGTGTTATATTTATAACATTTTTATTTAAAAATATAAAGTTTTATATAAAAAATAGATTACCGACTTCTTCGGATGTACACAGTATGCTGTTAAAAATATCTATTTAATTTTAAATATATGACTAATTTAATCGAATTAAGAGAGTTGGCTATCGGGGAAGACTCTGTCTTCACAGATATAATGACAAAGTTGGCAACCGATAACGGCAGAGATCCTGTCGCCGACATCACAATCGTTGCCGAAAAAATAGATGATTTCTTGTTTAAAAGCACTTTTTATGCAACAAGATATAGGGTTGGAGCTGTTAGCGGAATTGATCTTCGATTAACAGATACATCTCAAAACAGATCACCAGAAAGAATGTCCGAGCCAAGAAATTATGAAGCTGATCGTGAACTTTCTACACCTGAAATTGACGCAATATTGGATACTTTTTCTCAAGTTTTAAGGAATGTTTTCGCCGAGTATCTCAGTGTAGTGTCAGCTGATACGAACATCCCAAGCACCGCACATCGATATGCTTCCGCTGTCGGAAGGACAGTTTCCGCCGCTGTTGGATTGAACGGTCAATCTATGTCAGGATTTTTTCAATCCCAACCCGAGTCCAACAACCTTGTTCCCGTAAGTTATGAATTTAGCGAAAAATTAACAGCCGCGTCTGCATCGTATCCTGTGTAGCTATATCAGAATCCTGCATAGCTATATCAAATTCTGTGTAGCTCTTACAATACATGCTCTGAAAATTTCCGTAGTGCTATTCATTTTCCTTGTTATTTCGAGATATTTTTGCATATCTTCTGCACCAACTGTAGCCAAAATTTCTCTTTCCTCGTTCTCCAAATCGACTGATTCATTCGCGAGGAATACACCAAGTTGTGTTGCTCTTTCTCTTATGTCCGCTCGCACCCCGGCAGATAATCTTTGTTTTTTTGCAATATCTGTAAAAAAATCCGCATATTCGCATAGCGCTTCAAAATAAGACCTCCAAATTTGAGATGAATCAAGCTGTATTTTAAGCCTAAAACGCATGCCTTCCGGCTCTCTTCTTTTTCTTCTTTTAAAAGCAATGTCCATAATCACGTCTATTATTACATCCATTGTTTCCAATGGTAGAAGCATGTTTAATTTACCCGATCTTCCTCTACTCTCTTTTATAATTCTGGGGCCTCTTAAAACCTCTTTGAATTCAGCGTCTATCGGGTTTTCGTGTGCTTGTTGTTTATCAATAACTGCGTTCATTTTTTACTAAAATGATGAATTGGAGGCCGATTCTATCATTTGATGCTTGAATGTGCAATTACTTATGGAATTTTTCGTGAATTTCGCGGAGGGCTTTGTTCGTGACATGTGTGTAGATCTGTGTAGTTGTAATAGATGAATGACCGAGAAGTTCCTGAACGGAGCGAATATCCGCGCCATTTATGAGGAGTTGTGTCGCGAAGCTGTGGCGGAGGACATGTGGCGTTACTTTTTTTATAATTCCCGCCAAGCGTGCGTATTTTGAAACTATTTTTTCAATTGAGACTGTGGAAAGACGCTTCCCATCTATGAGAATATTTTGGGAAGTGATTGATTGGCCTGATGAGTCTCGTGTTTTTTTTGGCTTTGGTATTGAAATAAAAAGCGGATCAAAATTGTCAGCGCGACGATGAATATAATTTCGTATAATCTCTGCGGCATGTTCGGATAAAAAAACAATTCTTGGCTTGCGACCTTTACCTCTCACCATAAATTCACGGCGATCGAGATCGACCTGAGGGCGATCCAAGTTCGCGAGCTCGGATACGCGAAGTCCGGTCGAATACAATGTCTCGAGGATCGAAATGTCGCGGGCTGATCGGAGCCCGTCCGCTCCTTCAGCATTTATGTTTTCGCGAGCGCATTCAAAAAGTCGATCCAACTCTTCTTTGCTCAATGCTTCTATTGTGCGTTCAGGTATTTTACTGAGTTCAATTTTTTCCGGTGAAAGAGTCTCAATGTCGTTTTTTGTCATATATTTGAGGAAAGCGCGAAGCGCGATGACATGATAATTCTGCGTTTTTGCTGAAAGCGTTTTTGCTGAAAGCGTTTTCGGCTGATTTAAGCGATTTAAATAAAGCCTGTATGAATTAACGAGTTGCAAATCCAATTCTTTTGGAGTGAGATCTGACGAATTTTTTGAGTCTAAAAATTCCGCAAAACGACCCAAATAGTGTTTGTAGTTTTCAATTGTTTTTGGAGATTGATTTTTTGTAATTTCGCAGTAGTCCAGAAAATCCTGAATTAGCTCTTTGACAGTTTTTTGCATAAAAATTTTAGTTTGCACAATAAAAACCTGCTTAGATTATAGCAGGTTTGTACAAGTATGGAATTCTTAAGATGCAATTAATTGCTCGACGCAGGCTTAACTTCTATTCCTTCAACCATTTCTTTCAGTCTTTGAAAATAATTTCTCGCATAGCCTTCGGCTTCTCCAAATTGAAGCGTATTTTGTAATTGAAAATCTATTTCTTTTAGCAAAAGATTTTTGTCTATTTCTGTACCTTGTCCTTTCATTAATAAATTCGCGCGATCCACAATTTCTTTTATAAAGTCCTCAAACTGTGGTTGCTGAAAAACTCCTTCAAGCATTTTTTTTGCGGCAGGTGCAAGATTACTTGGCTTTTCCACTTTACAGCCTTGTGTCGTTTCTACGTTTTGTTGCATTCCTGGCTGTGTCATGTTTTTGCTTTAAAAATTATCGTATTAGTATATCATAAAATCATGAGAACGAAAAGGGATTTAGAAGAGATTGAATTAAAAGTGCTGGCAAAGTATGCCACAAAATCAGTCAATTCCGTAGGTAGAAAAACTGTTGAAAGGGATGGGACGAGTAAATTTGGCAGGTTGGAATTCCAAAAAGATCGTGATCGGATTATACATTCACGAGCGTTTCGCAGACTGGATGAAAAAACTCAAGTTTTTCCCGCTTTGTTTGGCGATCATTATAGGACACGTTTGACTCACACTCTTGAGGTCGCGCAAATAAGTCGTGATATTGCAAGAGGGTTGGGGTTGAATGAAGATTTGGCTGAAGCGATCGCGCTGGCACATGATCTCGGACATCCGCCTTTTGGACATGCGGGCGAAGATGCTTTGGACGAAATGATGAGAGAATATGGAATGCGATTTGAACATAACGAACAAAGTAAAAGGGTTGTTGAGAAATTGGAAAAAGTTTATCCGGATTTTGATGGACTGAATTTAACTTATGAAACGCTTGAAGGACTGGAAAAACATAAAACCTCATGGGACCGAGCAGGTGTAAAAATAGCTCACATGCATTTGGAAGGACAGGTCGTGAATATCGCCGACGAAATTGCTTATACAAATCACGATATGGATGATGGAATTCGAAGTGGAATTATTTCTGTGAAGGATCTCGAGAAGACTTATTTGTGGAAAAAATCAAAAAAAATAGTCATTGCTAAATACGGGAAGATTCGTGATGAAAAAACTTTGGTTTCGCGTATTATAAGCCAAATAATAAGTCTAATGATATTTGATATTTGTGACAATTTTGATGGTTTTTTAATTATATTCAGCCCTAAAATGACGAAATATATAAAAGAATTAAGAGATATTTTGTTTAAAAAATTCTACCTAAGCCCTACGGTCAAAAACAAGCTGGACAACGGGAAGAAGATGATAAAAAAACTCTTCAAATATTACATGAAAAAACCGGACGAAGTACCGGGAAAATATAAAATCGACGTAGAACTACCCGTGGCTGTAAAAGACTATATCGCTGGAATGACGGACTTATTCCTGGAAAAAGAAGTTAAAAAGATTCCTTAACTGTGATATATTTCATTCACTATTTTCACTCACTATGATTTGTCCTAAATGTAAACATCAAGATACTTCTGTGGTAGACTCGCGTGAAACCGAAGAAGGCAGAGAAATTCGCAGAAGGCGTGAATGTGATAAATGCGGTTATAGATTTACTACTTATGAAGTGCCTGAAAAGGCTAGTTTTATTGTAATTAAAAAAGACGGCTCACGTGAAAGATATGATAGAAGTAAGGTCGAGCGAGGGATCTGGATTGCGTGCGAGAAGAGACAAGTCACCCAAGATCAGATTTCAAAAGTGATAGATAAAATTGAGGAAGATTTGGGAAATATGGGGAAAGAAATTCCCTCTTCTTCTATAGGGGAAGCTATTATGAAAGCATTGAAAAAAATTGATGAGGTCGCATATATAAGATTCGCTTCCGTTTATAGACAGTTCAAGGATTTGGAGACTTTTAAAAAGGAGCTGCAGAAGCTTTTGAGTTAGCTCATGGCAGTTTTTTTCAGCCTGGAACTTTTTCTAGACCGGGGCAGATTTTCCTAACCTGGGACTTTTTCTAGACCGGGGCAGCCTGCTTGCGCGTAGTGCTTTTTTGTGTTATAATTTTATATTAAAATATTAATATAAAAACAAATATGAAAAAATCTTTATACCTGTTATCCGCGCTCGGCTTGCTCACTTTTACCGTTTTGGCTTTTGCCAATTTTGGTAGTGGGTCAAAGCTTTCGTCAAACGTCTTGTATTCATCTGTTTTGGATGCCGGCGTTGTTACTGATACTCTTATAGTTGAGGATACAAATCCTGAATTAAATAGTTACGTGGCAAACCCAAATGAATATGAAGAAGAAATTAATAAAGATTCTACATCTGAAGAAGATAATATCGTAACGAAAAAAATCGCAAAGCGTGTAAGATTAATAGCTACATCAGATACAAAAAATGTCACCGATGATGCTCAATTAAAAGATGAAGAGGATGTTTGTTATATGCCTGATCTCGGCGATGAAGCTGCCAAATATGATGCTCAAATCATTACCGTAAGAAAGAAATTTAAATTTAATTTAAATGAAGAATTCAAAGTAAAAGTTTATGTAAAAAACACCGGAAATGTTCCTTGGTTTTCTCCTGATAGTAAATGTGAGGGAACAAGGGTTTTCTTGGGAACTACTAGAGATGATGGACATTTCTCACCTTTTTATTCAGATAGCGGCAAGAAATACACAGGCTGGGCTACAAGAAATAAGGTAAGATTGGATAGAGGTAATAAACGTGTTGATCCGGGTGAAATCGCTTCTTTTACTTTTTACGCAAAGGCTGATTCTGAAGATAGTATTTATAGAGAATTTTTTGCTCCTCAATTGGACGATGGCACGTACTTGAGAAATGCTGAATTCAAAATCGATATTTATTCAGGTGAAAATGACGAAAATGACTCGGCTACAAGAACTAAATTATTCTATGCATATAAGAGCATGAATATAGATGAAATAAATCCTGACGGGAAAAGATCTATCGAAGTTGATCTTTCCGAACAGAAGATGGTATTGAAAATAGATGAATATGTTCTTAGAGAATTCAAAGTTTCAACTGGTAAATCAGCAACTCCAACTCCAAAAGGAACTTTCAAAGTCATGGAGAAAAATGAAGTTCGTGTAGGCGCTGCAGCTCCTCATTATGTGATGCCTCATTTTCAGAGATTGACTTCCAGTGGTGTCGGACTACACGCACTCCCAAGTCTTGCAAATGACGGTGGGACGTTCTGGACTGAAGCCAGAGATCACATCGGACGACCTGTCAGTCATGGATGCGTGAGAATGCTTCCTGAGGACGCTCAGTTTGCTTTTGACTTTACTGAGATCGGAGATCCTGTCACTGTTTACTGGTAATCTCTTTTTTTCGTTTGTGTTTTCTTATATAGTGAAGTCCCTTGTTTTACTTATTCGCTATATGTCGGAAGAGAATCCAATACTAAAAAACCTGAATGACAAACAGCTGGAAGCTGTGATGTCTATAAATGGTCCTTTACTTGTTATTGCCGGAGCCGGATCTGGTAAGACCAGAGCTTTGACTCATAGAATCGCTTACATGATTCAGAACGGGATTTCTCCGTGGAATATTTTGGCTGTGACTTTTACGAATAAAGCGGCTAATGAGATGAAAGGAAGGATTATTAAATTGATGGGGAAGATTGGAGATAGAGCTGGCGAATCGACTGGGCTTTCAAGCGGTGGAAATATTTCCGAGAATGAATTGCCGACTGTCGGGACGTTTCACGCGATATGTGTGCGAATTTTGCGAAAGCATATTCATCACTTGGGATATGAAGATTCTTTTGTCATTTACGATGATGCAGACCAACAAATTTTAATGAAAAAATTAATGGAAGATGCTGGTATTGATGATAAAAAAATGAATCCGCGAAGCGTACTTGGAGCCATTTCAAATGCAAAAAGTCAACTGATAGATGAAGAGCAATTTAGGAGATATGCCGACAATATGTTTATGGAAAAAGTTGCGATGCTTTATCCTGCTTATCAAAAATCTTTGCGTCAAAGTAACGCTTTGGATTTTGATGATATTATTAATAAAACTGTTGAATTATTTAAAAACTTCCCTGAAATTTTGGATTTTTATCAGGAGAAATTTAAATATATTTCCGTAGATGAATATCAAGACACAAATCATTCTCAATATGTTTTGATAGGACTTCTTGCGGCTAAATATAGAAATCTGTGTGTGATAGGCGATGAAGATCAGAGTATTTACAGCTGGCGTGGTGCTACTATTAAAAACATTTTGGAATTTGAAAAAGATTATCCCGATGCACGAGTGGTAATGCTCGAGCAAAATTATCGTTCAACAAAAAATATTCTCGATGCGGCGCATCATATTATTTCAAAAAACCGCAGTAGGAAGGAGAAAAAACTTTGGACCGAAAAACAAGGTGGCGCAAAAATTAAAAGACTTTTGGCTCACAATGAAAGACATGAAGGAGAATTGATTGCGACAAATGTCGTGGAAATTTTAAAAGGATATGAATCGCCACAGTATTCTGATTTTGTTGTATTGTATCGCACAAATGCACAGTCGAGAGTTTTGGAAGAAGTATTCTTGAGATTCGGATTGCCTTATAAAATAGTAGGTGGAATCAAATTCTATGACAGAAAAGAGATCAAGGATATGATCGCTTATTTGCGAGTGATCCAAAACCCGAATGATAGCGTAAGTCTTCAGAGAATTATAAATGTGCCAGCTAGAAAAATTGGAGCTAGGACGTTGGAAGTGATTCAAAATTATGCTTTGAAAAATGATATGTCTTTGTTTTCCGCGATGAGACGTGTGAATGAAATCTCGGATTTGTCGGATTCAAAAATTTCCGATATTGAAAAATTTGTTAAGTTGATAGAAGAGCTAAAAAAAGCTAATACAAATTTCCCTGCGGCCGGTGTTATTAAGCATGTTTTGGCTGAGGCTAAATATAAAGAATTTTTGGACGATGGAACGAGTGAAGGAGAGGAGAGACTTTTGAATGTGCAAGAATTGATTTCCGTTGCTTCAAAATATGACTCACTTGAACCCGGTGCTTCTCTTTCAATTTTTCTTGAGGAAATAAGTTTAATTTCCGACTTGGATAAAACTTCTTCCGACACGAATGCCGTTACATTTATGACTGTGCACAGCGCAAAAGGGCTTGAATTCCCTCACGTTTTTATTGCCGGATTGGAAGATGGAATATTCCCTCACAATAGGAGCCTGATGGATCCTTCGGAGTTAGAGGAAGAACGTCGGCTCATGTATGTCGCGATGACTCGCGCGATGGAGAGTCTGCATTTGTTGCATGCTATGGAAAGAATGCTTTATGGTGAATTCCGTTCAAATCCTCCTTCTCAATTTTTTGATGATATCCCGGCTGAATTGGTTGATGATAATTTTGGCGGTCATGCTGCTCCTTTGAATAAAAGAAGATTTGGATTTGGAGCAAGATTTGGTGGCGGATTCAAAATGGAGCCTGTTGTGGATTATTCGACGAGCGGACTTGGAAAAAGTCCAGTCCCTTACGAAAACCCCGAGTATGAAGAAACCGGTGTTTCTGCCGATAGTGGTAGTGGTCGTGGATTTGGAGGAGTTAAAGCTTCAGAATCAATTGAAGATCAGGAATACAATGAAGTTTCTTATGAAATTGGTGATCGCGTTGAGCATGGAGTTTTCGGTTCCGGGATCGTTGTACAGGTTCAGGGAGGTGTCGTCACTGTAGCTTTTAATGATTCAAAAATTGGAGTGAAAAAATTGGCGATAAGCGTAGCACCACTGAGAAAAATTTAATTAAAGATGTTGTTGAAGCCCCCGTCCTATCCTCTAGGATGGGCGGGGGCTTCTTTGAGTCTTCGGACCTTTGCCGCTTGTTCTTGTTGAACATTTTGAAGACAAGCGCGTTTGGCCACGCAGTCGAAAGAAAAAATCAGAAGTTCTTGTAGAAGTGAAGGCTGTCCGCGGTGACTTCGCAGTCTTCGCTTGTCGGGTAAAGGCGCAAGTAGTAGTCCTTACCTTCTCTCAGACGAACAGTCGTCAGGTACTTGAGCTGATTTTCCGTCGATTCGTTCTGGTCGATGAAAATATCTTCATCCACCCCCGAATCATCGTACGAATACAGCTTGTAGTAAGCCTGTTCGTCCTTCGGACCACTGGAAGTTGCTCTCACGTAGATGCTGTACACACCGGTATCTTTTGGCGAGAACTTCCATCTGTACCACTGCATATCGTCATTGTCGAACTCGATTGTGTATGACGACCCCGCAGTCATTTTGTTGGAAGAGGTGGTCGATTCGCTGTACCAGTCACCCGCTTTTGTAGTAGAGATGAGGTCGATCAATGTTCCCATGGACACCGCACCACCGGCGTCAACAACAGAAACATTCCTTTCAAGTTCAGAGTAATAACTCTTCCCTTGCTTCACGTTTCCTTCGATGAAATCGAATTCGATCGACTGACCTTTGCTACTGGACACGCTCTGCATGTGAATATGCAGGTGCGGAGCGGTGGACCATCCGCTTTGCCCGACTCTTCCAATCTTCTGCCCGACTTCGACTTCATCCCCAGCCCTCAGACTGCACGATGATAGCTTCATGTGCGCGATCCTGACATACTTCCCTGTCGAATAATCGCGAATGAGCAGAGTGTTCCCCCAGCCGTAGTTGTTCCTGGAAGAAGATTCCGAGTTGTACTTGTAGTCCGGAGCCCCTTGCCTGGACTCAACCACCTTGCCTGTGACGGGAGAGTAGAGGTTGGTGCCAAAGATGTCCCCGCTCGACAGAACGAAGTCGTATGCGTACTTCAACGTTCCCTCGTGTGAGTATGAACCGTTGTTCCCCTGGACACACTTCACTCGCGTGTCGTACTTGAACGGCAAGAACATCATGTATTTCGGCTCAGCAACCGCCTTGAACGAAAACACTGTGATGATCACGAAAGAGAGTACCTTGAAAATGCGTTCCATGATTGCATTCCTCCATGCGTTTTTTTGTTGAACCTTTTAGAACAAGCCGCAAAGATCAAAAAAACTCAATTCCCTTCAGTATTTCTTCTATTTCCCTGTCATACATACCTCCTGTGTAGTCGTATTGATAGGCCTTGACCAAAACCCCTCTATGCTCCCTGAAAAAAACTTTTCTTATATTTTCATACGCATTTGTTTTCGGATCGGAATTCCAATTCGGTTCGAAGTAATACCTCCACCCATTTGGTCCGTCGAAAAATTTTTCATCTATTCGATTTTGAAAATCCTGAACGGTTTCCGACTGCTCTGCGATCCTGATCTCTAATGAGATATTTGAATTGTTTTTTGATATCGTGAGCCTGTCATCGCTGAATCCGTTTTGATATGTAAAATCGGTTTCCGAACTGTATCCTTCCATCCCTTGCGCGGATATTCTTATATAAGGTGTTTCTTTTGTGATCGGTGTTATTTTTGGCTGCTCCGGTTCTTTCTTGCTGATTCTTTGAGCGTTGTTTAACAGAATAGTGACAATCATGAGTGCAATGCACCCGAACCAAACCACCCTTTCAACATATTTCACTTCTCGTTTTGTTAATGGACTTTTTGATTTTTTCTAAGACGCCTCGATTATAAATACCTATTCTTTCAAAAACTTTAAATCTTCCTAAATTTTTTCTTAAATTTTTCTTAATTTTTTCTAAAAACAAAGTGTGATAAAATTGCCTCACCTTAATTCAAAATTAACTTCAAAACCTTATGAAAATTCTCAAAAAAACGCTCGTAATTATTTTTACTTTTTTAATAGGAGGTGGTTCAGGATATTACCTCACAGATCAGGGCTATATCGATGACGCCGCAGAATATATCGGAATCAAAGAAACGGTTCCCGGCGCTCTTCCAAAAGAAACAGATATGGACTTATTTTGGGGAGTCTGGAACATATTAAAAAATCAGTATGTATATGAAGATGCTTTGGATACGCAATCGATGGTTTATGGTGCAATAAAAGGTATGGTTGATGCCGTAGACGATCCTTATACGGTATTCATGGATCCTGAAGAAACTAACGAATTTACAAACAGTCTGAACGGAGATCTGCAAGGAATAGGAGCTGAATTGAGTGTGGATAATGGTCAAATCATCGTTGTGAATCCATTAAAAGACAGCCCTGCGGAAAAAGCTGGAATAAAAGCCGGTGATGTTATTTATAAAATCAATGATGAATTTGCCAGTGATTTATCTTTTGTTGAGGCTGTTCAAAATATACGTGGCGAGGAAGGTACTCCTGTTAATTTAACTATTTTGAGAAAAGGAGCTGACAATGCTATTGAAATGACCGTTATAAGAGCAAAAATAAATATTGATAGCGTTGATAGTAAAATGCTTGATGACAATATCGTTCACATTTCAATAAACCAATTCGCTGACGATACTGCGCGTGAGTTGAAATCCGCTATGGCTCCATTGATATTAAATGAGCCAAAAGGAATTATTTTGGATTTGAGAAGTAACGGAGGAGGCTATCTCGATAAAGCTGTCGATGTTGTTTCTTATTTCCTTGATACTGATTTGCCCGTCGTGAAAACTCAGGAAAAAAACGGAATGAACTCTGAAATTTTGAAAACTATAACCTCTCAAAAATTACTTGATGTACCTATGGTTGTACTCGTGAATGATGGAAGCGCTTCCGCTTCCGAGATCGTTGCCGGTGCCTTAAAAGACCACAAAAGAGCTGTGATTATGGGCACGACAACTTTTGGAAAAGGTAGCGTTCAGGCTGTCGAATATCTCGAAGACGGATCAAGTCTGAGAATAACTATAGCGAAATGGCTTACTCCTAATGGTGTGGATGTAAATAAAGTGGGGCTTGCACCTGATATCGTGGTGGAATTGTACGAAGATGATTTTGATAATAATTTTGATAGACAGCTGGATGAGGCTAGTAAATATCTGAAGAATTTGAAGTAATAAAATTGAACGAAAAAGGAGCCTCTAACTAAAGAGACTCCTTTAAAAAGATCATTCAAAATTAACCTGCGAAGTAAGCTGAATAAATGAAGAAGAATGCGCTTACAACCAATATAGAGTTCAATACCAATGCAACAACTGTCGCAACAACATCTCTATTTTTAAAGGTGAGAAGCAAAATTGAAAATGCCAAACCTGCCAAGTAAAGAGCGAAAGGGAAGAAAATTCTAACAGCTGTGTCAGCTCCTTCCGTCATAGTAATTCCAAAAGATGGAACGTACAAAACTGTGAGAACCAGGTTCAAGAGGAAGTTCGCAGCACCAAGAGGAAATACTAACGCTAGAATCAATAGCGTGTTTTTTGCTCCATCAGATGCTTTTTTCACTGGCTTTGCAGCTTTTACAATTTTTGCCATTTGAAATGGGGTTAAATTTTTTTATTAGAAAAACGCGAGTGTGATTTTAACACAGGTTGTCTCGAAGTGGAAGGGGGAAGTTAATTTATTAACTTTCGATTAATTGTCAATTAACTGAGAAAATTTTATATCCTCCATGGATTTAAAAAGTGCCTCTTGGACTTTTTTCCATGCGTTTTTTGACTTACAGCTGCAATCTAACGGACATTTTTTCCTACCTGCTCCTGTGGCCAAACACCCTATCACGTACGGTCTTTGACTTGTTATATCTATAAGGTCTTTTAATGTTATTTTATGAGGATCTTTGATCATCAAATAACCTCCTTCTCTACCTCTTACGCTTTCCACCCATTTTGCTTTTTTGATCGGGACGATGAGGTGCTCGAGATATTTCATTGAGATGTTTTCAAGTTCACTTATTTCAGCGAGGGAGATCGGTTTTTTGGTTTTGAACGTTTCAGCTAGGCGGATCGCGAGGCGAAGGCCGTAGTGTTCTTTTGATGTAATTTCTCCGAAGAATGACATGGGAGTTTTTGTAAAATTTTGTTCGTAGAATTGTGTTCGCGAAATAAATCCTACTTAAGCGTTAGGAATACTGCCTTTGGATGAGATGGAAGTCAAGAAAATTCACAGCGCGAATGCATATCCTAAAACACAAAAAGTTGTAATTAGCGTTGAACAGATATGCCAAATTGTGTGAAGTTTGTCATAGTCGCATTTTTGGCTTTCGGTCCAGATGTAAAATGAGATTATTGCCAATAATAGCGCTGCATAGAAATATGGGAATGGAAAACCAGAAATGAATGAGAGGACTAAATTACCTCCCATTTGTAGCCAAGCAAAAGTTGAGTCGATATAGTAATATTTCTTCTCGTTATTAATATGATATAGATAGCAAAGTACCATCGATATCGTGACAATCGCAGATATCAAATAAAGTCCGTAAAAAATAGCCAGCAATGCTGGTACGACAAATAAAAAACTTGAATATATTTTGAGATTACGGAATTTCGTTCCAGTTTTTATCATGATCACTTCTTAAAAAACTGGCGGAGAGGGAGGGATTTGAACCCTCGCGCCGGCCGAAACCGACCTACAGGATTAGCAATCCCGCCCCTTCAGCCACTTGGGTACCTCTCCGCGGTTGCGTATCAAGGCATTAACCTTGAAAGCTCGTCAAATATAGGGAAAAGTGAGTCAAAAGTCCAGATGATATAAGCAAAACGGGAGATCATCCCGTTTTGCCCCTCATCCTATATCTACCCTAACCTATATTAGTTTTAAAACGTTCCAGAAATTGTCTACGTATTCAGGACGGCGATTCTGATATTTTAGATAGTACGCATGCTCCCAGATATCCAGAGTGAGGAGCGGTGTGTGACCTAGCGAGAGTGGAGACTCTTGATTTGGGAGAGAATAAACTTTTAATTTACCGTTTTCGTCTCTTACCAACCAAGCCCAGCCGCTTCCGAAGTGGCCGACTGCAGATAGCGTGAATAGTTTTTTGAATTCATCGATTGAGCCGAATTCTTTTGTAATTTCTTCTATAAGAGCGTTGTCGAGTTGCTTTTGCGGACCCAAAATACTCCAGAAAAAATTGTGATTTACATATCCACCACCATTGTTTTTGATGGCTTTCTTATCGGCTTCATCGATTTGAAGTGTTGGAAGTTGTTTCAAGAGTTCTTCAGGTTGAAGTTCTTGCAATTCAGGATGTTTTTCGAGAACTGCGTTGAAATTGTCCAGATATTTCTGGTGATGTTTTGAGTAATGCACCTCCATAGTCGCCGCGTCGATGTATGGCTCGAGAGCGTCGTATGAGTAGTTGAGGGGCAGTAGTTCGTGTTTCATGTTTTTTGTTGTTAATGTTTTATTGTTTTCTATATTCTGGTTTGGAACCCGGGATTATGCGCTTTCACGCATCCCGGATCCCTCCTGAAATGTATTATACCGAAGATTTTTAATGTTTGTTAACTTTTGTAATTCCTATTAATCTACTAGGATTATATAGCCGCCTTAAAACATAGTCAACAAATTTATCCTTTTAATCAAAATGTTTTCTTTTTACCCCGTGATGTCAGCGTTTTTTCTGTATTTTTTCCAAGATTCAATCTGGGAAAGTGCAAATTTAAAAGCTAAAAGAAAAAATGTCACAGATGATATTCCAAAAGCAAATCCGGCCAACACGTCTGTGAAATAATGAACGTGAAAATATAGTCTGCTAAATCCAATCAATGCTATTAAAAATAAATTTATGAAAATGAATAAAGTTCTAAGTGCCCAGTTTTTGAATCTGCGCCTGAATGCGTAAATAATTAATAAGAAAAATGCCGCTGAAAGGGCCGCATGACTACTCGGGAAACTAAATCCACTGATTTCTATAAGAGCTTCAAAAGGCCGTGGGCGTTCTATTAATTCTTTTAGTACATATACTCCGAGAGCTGTAAAACCTATGCTCGCCGTGAAGACTCCCGCTTGCATGTGATTTCTTTTCCAAATCAAAATAAATATCGAAGCCAACACTATCGCCGCAAAAACATAAGCACTTGTAAGGATCACAGTCACATCCATTATTTTTGTTAGTAACGGCGTTGAAATTGAATCTATAAATTTCACAGAAAGATCGTCTATTTTTGTCAGCCAGTCTCCATTAACCACATCATCCATAACTTTAAAAAATGAATAAAAAGAAAGTATATTTATTGCCAAAATTTTCATGTGAAATCTTTCGTAAATGTGGCGCTTTTTATTAATTAAATAATATAACCCCACTCCCAATATTATCAGTCCCAAGCCTATCATACTGATGCGACCGATGTATTTCGAAGCTATTTCGTAACTCTGCCCGAATATATATCCCAGGCCTGCGTAAAAAATCGCCCAACTGATGCCGCTAATGATGCCGTATGTCGCGAATTTCGGGAGTTTTATGTCCGAAGTCCCTGCAATAAGTGGCGCAAATGCTCTGGTGAATGAATTGAATCTTCCTATTATCAATGTTTTCCCGCAGTGCGCGTGCATCAGTTTTTTAGTTTTTTCCAATTGTTCTTTTTTGAAGAAAAAGTATTTTCCGTATTTTGAAAGGAATCCATATCCATATTTCTTTCCTATTATGTATCCCGCATAATCTCCGGCTATCGCACCAACCGCCGCCAAAGCCACAACAATCCAAAAATGGAAGATGCCGAATTTGGCCATAACTCCAGCAATAATAACAATAGTCTGTCCGGGAACAAGTATTCCTCCAACCGGTGTTGCTTCCAGAAGAGCGATCAAAAATAAGATCAGGTAGCCGATATTTGTCGCCGTCCCAGTTTCGATCGAAAATATTGAATTCAAAAATTCCATGCTATGATTATACCCAAATTTTTGAGATTTAAAATGATGGAAAAATCCGGTGAAAATTTCAGGAGTGATGTGAGCCGTTTTAACGGCGAGGCGTGCCATTTCGAATGCGAGGCGTGTCGTTTTGACAGCGAGTCATGCCATTTCGAATGCGGAGTATGTCCTTTTGAGTGTGGGGTGGATAGGGTCGGTCGCATGGGCGTGTGCGGGCTACCTAATAAAATACTTGTTTCGCATGTCCAGAGGCATTTTTACGAAGAGCCTTTTATAAGTGGGAATGCGTGCGGAGGGGGTTTGTTGACGATAAGTGATGATATGAGGTACGACTCTGCGGATACTGGTGCGGTGGCGGAGGGCGGTGGATCTGGCACTGTGTTTTTTACCGGATGTAATGCGAGATGTGTGTTTTGTCAGAATTATAAAATTTCTCAAAAAGATGAGTGGCTTCGACGAAATAAACGAGAGGTTTCAAATAAAGAGCTCTTTGAAATTTGCCGCGAACTTGTGGATGAAGGCGCTCACAATATAAATTTCGTCAGTCCGACGCCTTATAGCCATTTGCTTAAGGATTTTCTGGTCAAATATAAGGACCGAATTGGCGTGCCTGTGATCTGGAATAGTAATGGATACGAGAAAGCGTCGGTGATTGCTGAGCTTGACGGTTTGGTGGACGTTTATTTACCGGATTTGAAGTATTTCGATAACGATTTAGCTGTGCGGTGTTCTTCGCTGCCGAAGTATTTTGAGTTCGCGTCTGAAGCTGTTGCTGAGATGTTGAGGCAGGTCGGTTGGCCTGAAATTGGTGATGATGGATTTATAAAGCGTGGACTTGTCATTAGACATTTGGTTTTACCTGGTTGCCTAGATGACAGTAAACGGGTTTTGCGCTGGATACGCGATGAATTTGGGCCGGAGGCTTACGTCGCCCTGATGTCGCAGTATTATCCTACTTACAAGGCATGCGGGATGCCTGACTTGAGTCGTGGATTGACTGAAGATGAACATATGGAGATTATTGAATACTTCGAAGGGCTTGGGTTTAATGATGGATTGATTCAGGATCTGGACTCTGCAGATGAGATTTACACACCAGATTTTATGTAAATTGTGATCACTAGATTGTCGACCATGTTAGTTAGCGTTTTTTTGAAGAGTAATAACCAGCGCAAAGTTAGTTAGTAGAGGTAAAGTTTAACAACTACTATTGACTTTTTCTGATTAAATTGTATTATTCACCCCTGTAAATTTTAAACAAATTAAATATGGCTCCAGAATCTATTCACGCAGATGGCTTAGATGAATCAACCGATGTCGAGGTTACTCAATTACAACAAGAGCGAAGGATTGGCGTTGCTGTTCGACACATAACAAATGAATTTGTTGAGGACGTTGCAACTAAATTTCCTCAAACGTCCATCGTTCTTGGGCATGAGTTTGTTGAATTTGATACAACCGGTTGTGAAGATCCAAATGGAGTTATGAGATATATTGCTGACAAGGCTTCCGACTTAATTACCCCGAAAGAAAAAGAATCCGTACGTTATAACGATGAAATTTTCGAGCGTGCGCAAAAAGGTATTTCAATGTTAACAGCTGAAGAAAGAGGTAGTGAAAATGTATATGAATTTACGTTTACAGTTGATGCGAGAGTGGCTCCGCAAGCTGCAGCATATTTAAGAGGAAATCTTGGACTTGGTGTGATTTGCAATCTTGTCGATTCTCATAAAACACAAATTAGATTGTTTGGAGAGTCTTTGAATTTATATGTTCTTGTACATTGTCTTCAGGATTATGGATATCATACCGACAATCCTGTTTTGAATACTGCCGCAAAATCAATGGCGGAAAATCAGCCTTTTGGTGACGCAAAACCACAAGCTGATTTTGCAAAAATATTACGCAGACAAAGAATTGACGCGGGTCTTTCTATTATCCACAACTAATTCATCGTATAAACGATGTATGTGAGGTAACTCGCAAATGTGACCCAGCCCAAATATGGGATAAGTAGTGCTGATGCCAGACGCGACACCGGCCAGATGACAAAGACAAGGGCGAGGACTGAAAGTCCGAGCAGTACGGCTTCTATGAATGCTGCGAATATATTGTGTGTGTAAAAAAACAGAAAACTCCATTCAATATTGAGTATTCCATTCACCATAAAAAGCACCATGATCCAAAGAATATGGTTGTATCTTTCCGCTTTCGTGTATTTTTTATTCCAAACCCTTAAAGCTGAAATTGTCGCAAGGATAAATATTGCTGTCCACACCATCCCTATAACCATTCCCGGTGGAGTCCATGTAGGTTTGTTTATCGTGGCGTACCATTCCATTCCTGAGGATGTGAATAAAGATCCGCAGTAAGACACCATGAATGTAAACAATGGAATCAAAATATAATTCGGTTTGAAGTGAAATGTGGATCTTGACGTTGATGATTTGGAGGTTTGAGATGCTTTTAATGATTTTGATTTTAGTGCTTTTGTTTTTACTTTCTTTGTTGGCTTTCTGGTCGCTTTCTTGGCCGTTGTTGTTTTTTTCATAGGATAGGTTATTAAGGTCTTTTTGTATTATAGCAGGAAAGGTTTCTTTGAGAAAAAGTTTAGAAAAAATTTAATTATTTAAAAGTTTTATTTAAGTTTCGTCTGTTATCATCATACACGTTCGCATATTGTTTTTATTCTCTAACCATGATAATATGATAACATCATATGATAAAATAATACAAATTAGTATGACTACATTATCAGTCCCATTATCAGAAGATCTTTTGAAAGGCGTTAATTATCTTGTAAAACAAGGGGTTGCTTCAAACAAAGCAGAGGTTGTCAGGCAAGCTCTAAAAAAATACCTTGAAGAGCAAGCTGTCGAAGCTGTTCTGAAAGCTACGAATGAACCTAGTTTAAAAGGAGACCTGGATTCGTTAGTAAAAAAAATCTAAATATATGATTGATGTTTTCTACAAGCCAACTTTTGTAAGACAATATGGTAAATTATCAAAAGATTTGCGCGATGAGATAAAAGAAAAAATTGTTTTTTTTAAGGAAGATCCAAAACATCCTTTTTTAAAAACTCACAAACTAACTGGAAAACTTCAGGGATTTCATTCTTTTTCTGTGAATTATGCTTACAGAATTGTATTTAAGTATGAAAAAAGGAATATAGCAGTTCTTCTTTCCGTCGGAGACCATGACGTTTATAAATAATCTATCGGCCTATAAGAGCCAAAATATCTTTTTGGGCAACGATCATCAATCCGCCTGCTACCAAAAGAACTATCCCGATTACTGCGATGTAATTGATACTCTCTTTTAGTACAAATGTATTAAAAACAAGTGCTGCTATAGGAGCCATGCCAATCCAAATAACCGCTAAGGAGAGGTAATTTTTGAATGTCGCAAAACCTAGTCCAAATACTAAAGTAAATAAAATATTCACAAGTATGAGTACCCATAAATATTCAAATTGAGTAACTATCGCTCGTACAAAAATTGAATCGTAATGAATGCCGAGATAGGTGCCTTTGCTAGGGAGTTTTCCTGTGAAATTTCCATACCACTGCACGAGAAAATTTCCTACTAACGCAAGTATCATAACTAAAAGTTTTGTGATCATTTTATGAGGTTTATCAAATGAGGTTTGGGTTTATTGGGTTCATTGTACAAACTTTTGCCTTGCAGGTAAATAACTGATAGATTTGTCGCATGCTTCAAGTAGTCGATTTTATCTTACATTTTGATCAACACCTTGGATTTTTTATTCAGAATTATGGTGTTTTGGTTTATGGCATTCTGTTTCTTATAGTTTTTATTGAAACCGGACTTGTCGTAATGCCTTTTTTACCTGGAGATTCTATGCTTTTTATTGCCGGGGCTTTTGCTGCTGCAGGACTTCTCGATATCCGCTTGTTAATCGCTATTTTGTTTATTGCGGCGGTTGTAGGGGATGCTTCTAACTACTGGATCGGAAAATTTTTCGGGGAAAAAGTTTTCATGAAATTCATCAAGCCCGCGCATATAGATAAAACAAAAGTTTTTTATGAAAAACATGGCAAAAAAACGATAGTTATTGCGAGATTTGTGCCTATCGTCAGGACTATTGCTCCTTTTGTTGCCGGAGTCGGGAAAATGGAATATTCAACTTTTCTTGCGTATAATTTAGTCGGTGGATTTTTGTGGGTTTTTGCTTTTGTTTTGGGAGGATATTTATTTGGGAATATCCCTTGGGTAAAAGAAAATGTAACCCTTATAAGCCTTTTGATTATTGCCGTTTCACTGATTCCGGTTTTTGTGAGTTGGATTAGCGGAAGAAGGAAGAAGTGGTCTGATGGTTAATAGAATAGAAAAAAACATCAATTCTTTCAGATAGTTTTTTCTTGCTAATCAAGCATGTTTGTAAAATTTTCCAGATCAGTTCTTCTTAACGTATCGTTCTTTAAATCGTAACCTAAGAAGTTTTTTAAATACGTGTATGGACTCATTCTAGCAATGGACCTAGCATCTAGTATTTTCCCACTTGCTGCACTCGCAATGAATTGGTAAGGCCTACTTTCAGCTTGAACCCCAATTACCACCCCCAAGGTCCTAGCCTCTATAGCAGCCCCTTTTTCCTTTCTTGCAATTTCTTTTCCTTGCTGAATTTTTCTGTCAATATCTTCCAGAATGCTTTGAAGAATGGCTGACTTAACCTCAGAAGTAACAACTCTTTTTACGTCTTCGATTGTGCGGATATTTGGGTCTGCTAAAAGGGACTTTACTTCTTCCATTGATGAATTTCTTGTAGTTGTAGCTTCTTTTACTTTAGTCCTGACACCCGTAACTATTTCCGGCTCAACACTCTCCTTTGCAAGCCTTTCTTGTTTTAATTTTTCGTTTTTTATTTTCAGCCAAGCTTGAAAATCCTTTCTTGAATATATATCATTACCTCTATTTTCCTCTATTAAAGATGCTGCCCGACGCAACCCTCCAAGTGCCAAATCTATTTCATCCTCGCTAGCCTCTGGATTAGGAGTCTTTTCCTCTTCGATCCAACCTTGTTCAAGACTGGCAATAGATTCCAATAAAGCGTCAGGCGTTGCGTCCCCGGCATTAACTATATCAGTCAAAATCTCATACGCTTTTCTGGCTATTCTTTCACGTTTCTTTATATTTTTATATATTGGACTTGAGGGTGAAGTTTGCTGAACTCTTAGGCTCTCATTATCAGCAAAAAATTCAGCTAGTAAACACAAGTCTACTACATCTAATTGTTGCGAATTGTTGGATTCTATGGGAACCATAATATACTATTACCTACGTTTATTATATGAGAAAATAGCCGTTTTGTCAACCTCTGGCGGAGAGAAAGGGATTCGAACCCTTGGTGAGATTTCTCCCACGTACGCCTTCCAAGCGTATGCCTTCAACCACTCGGCCATCTCTCCGTGTAAACTTTTAAGCTAAAAAGAGGGTAATAGACAAAGTTAGAACCCTCATCCAAACCCATTATACAGAATTTGAGGTTTTTGCTAAGACGGTTTTGAATAGTTTTTGAAACACATTTCTTGACAATAAAAACTGCAAGAGTAGTATATCAACCAAAATTGATATACTTTATTATGAAAACCAAAAGTTGTGGGATGAAAGCAAAATGTTGTGACGACAAGAAATCTGTCGCCAACTTGTCTAAAACAATAGAATTTTTAAAGGTGATAAGTGAAGAAAGCCGATTGAAAATTTTGTGTTTGTTGAAAACAGGAAAAAGATGTGTTTGCGAGATATGGCAGTACTTGGATCTGCCTCAAAATCTCGTCTCTCACCATTTAAAAGTCCTAACTGACTTGGATCTTTTATTGAAAAAGAAGGAAGGCTTGAATATCTACTATTCACTAAACAAAACCACCATTAACAAATACTCAAAATTATTAAATAACCATTTAAATCTCAATGACAAATAAAACTAAAATTCAGGTGTTTGGCTCAGGCTGTCCAACGTGTAAAAAACTGCATGAGATCACTGTTACTGCCGTAAAAGACCTTGGAATAGAAAACGAAGTCGAATACATCACTGATATTCAAAAAATAATCGAGATGGGACTCATGACAACCCCAGTTCTAGCAGTAAACGGCAAGGCTGTAATGGTCGGATTTAGTCCTGATATTGAGAAAATTAAAGATTTAATTACTAAAAACTTAGAATAATTATGGATATTTTTTACCCTATTCAGTTTTTTGCTGACTTGGTTACTTTTGAGTGGTTCGGCATGCAAGAAACTTCTTTTTTAACTCACGCGGTTAATTATTTTATTTATGATTCAATAAAGATCGGACTTCTATTAGTGATTATTAATTTCATAATGGCTATAACTCGTTATTATTTCCCTTTAGAAAAAGCTCGTGCCATTCTGACAAAAAAACGCTGGTTCGGATTAAATTATCTTATGGCGGCCTTATTGGGAATAGTTACGCCTTTTTGTTCATGCTCATCAATCCCCCTTTTTATTGGTTTCATGGGAGCTGGCATACCACTTGGAATAACTTTTGCTTTTTTGATCAGTTCTCCTTTGATTAATGAAGCATCGCTTTATCTATTCCCGGCCATTTTCGGCTGGAAAGTCACTATTTTATACAATGTTTTCGGTTTGGTAATTGCTATACTTGGTGGAATGTTTATTCAAAGCCTTAAAGTCGAGAAATATATTTTACCTGAACTATTGAAATTTAAATCACGTGCTCAGATAGAAATAGACAATGGTGGAAAACTTCCATTCAAAAAATTAATGACTTTTTTCTGGCGAGACGGAATGAATATAACAAAGAAAATTATTCCTTATGTATTTTTGGGAGTAGGATTAGGAGCTATTATTCACGGATTCGTGCCAACCAATTTGGTTGAGACTTATTTATCCGCAGACTCTCTGTGGACTGTTCCTATGGCTGTGATCTTGGGAATCCCACTATATGCCAATTCTGTTAGCGTTCTACCTATCGTTGAAGCTATGGCTGGAAAAGGAGCTCCTCTCGGGACTATGTTAGCTTTTATGACTGCAATAGTTACTCTCTCAGCCCCTGAGGCTTTGATACTAAAAAAAGTAATGCGTTGGCAGCTTTTGGCAATATTCTTTGGCATTACAACTTTTGGCATAGTGATTATGGGATATTTATTTAATACGATCTTATAAAATACCTCATTCCTCTAATGCAGGCGAGCCTTAACATCTTTCCTAAGCCAAATGGCGGACTAGTCGGGTCTAGTAAGTTTCTGGACTAGTGGGCGTATTGTAGCATAACCTGAAAACGAGACAAATGAGACAGTATAAAAAAGGAGTGTCTTATTTGTATACAAATCAATCTCTCAAAACATACTCTAAAGCACTACAAATTTCCTCCTCCCAATTCTCAGGATTCTTCTTGGGGTAATATGGCACAAAATGAAATTCGTGACCCCTGTTAGTAACAACAAAAGTTTCCTTACCTTTTCGGTAATTTTTTTTAGATTTCATATGAATATTTTTAAGTTTAACGTTTCCTAACGAAAGTCGTTTTTATTTATCCCAATTTTCATTCATAATTTTACTGGCTTCTTCTTGGCTTAGATCTTTTATCTCTGTTAGAAAAAACATTCCTTGAAGCCAATATTCCATCTCAGGTTTTCCTGTGACGCTGGTAGCCCACTTACACCATTTCTTTGTTGGCAAACTTTTAATTTCTTCTGCCGTAAGTTTAATTTGATCAGTCATTTTAATTTGGTTAGTTTTTAGGATGTAATAAATCTTTGCCAGTTCTCGGAGCAATCAAAAAGCTGTTCTTCAATTGTCCATTCACCCCATCTGGGCATTTATGCCCCCAAGCACAGAATACTGGGACATGAAGAAGACCTCGTTTCTCATCGAAGATCGTCGAGCCTATTGGAAATTCATAGACTTTCTCGCCGCATCTATCGCAGATCTGCTTGTGGCACGCACAATCCACCTTTCGATCCCCTCTGTGGTCTTGAGTGATACCTTTGTAGTATCCGCACTTTTTGCATTTTTTGAGTCCTGCAGGGACTTTTACTTTTTTCATATGAAGAAAGTTAAGAAATAAACGATGTGTTAACTTCCTTCATCGAGGCTTTGTCTGAAACAATTTTGAATATTGTATCATCTTATTTAGACGGAGCACCTTGCCTTTGGGTAGGTTGCTGACGGGTCTTAGAGCTAAATCTCTCGCCGTCTCTCGATGAAAGCGGTGATATTATATCACACGCATTTTTTGAATCAAAGAAAATCTAAATCTCAGACCTTATTGATTCCAACAATACTTCTATTTGGCTAATGAGTTCCTTTGGCATCTTCTCGTCCTTTTTGAAGATCTTCAGACACTCTTCATAGAACCAAAGTTTCTTATCAGCTGGCGCATTGAACTTTTCAAGAGCCCCGTTTCCAAAATTACGGAACGCCTCAAGCATTGATTGTAAATTGTGAAGTTTGTCGGCAGCACAAATGAGTTTAGATTCATGACTGGTACTCTCAAGATGTTTCAAGTAATGATCTTTGCGCTCTTGCCACGAATAAGTCTTGGGAAGTTCAGTTAGATCAGTTACCAAGGAAGCCACTCGTTCTCCAAATTCATCCTTAAGTTGCTCTTTTGTATAACCAGTATCCTCGACAGTATCGTGCAAGATTCCAGCAAGAATAACATCCTCATCTTCACTATAGTCCATTAGAATCAATGCGACTGAAAAAGGATGTACTATGTAAGGCAGTCCATCTCCTTTTCGTTCCTGCCCGTCATGAAGTGTTGCCGCAGTGTTGATAGCTTTAGTGATTTTTGGTGTAAGTTTCATTAGAATTAGGATTATTGAATAGGGGCTTGAACTTCCTTGAGATATTTTAATATTTCATAGTTGAACTGTTCGATTATAGATCCAAATATATGTTTATTATAATCAGTTGTAAAAGTTTCTATAGTTATGAGAACTTTTTTATCATCGGTTTCTTCATAATACCATTTTGTAAATACAGCTTGTGAATTCACATGGTTTATTTTGGTAAGAAATTCTTGAGTGATAGTTTTTGTTGAGTCAGAAACTATAAATCTTGCAATAATCAAAACCGTATTACCTTTTGTAATATTGATCATTACCTTTGCTTTTACTTCGTGGGTTGCCCAGAGCAGATCCTTTTCCTCCGTTTCACTTGTATCCTCAACTTTATATCCTAAGAATTCAAGATGGCTAAGTATTTGATTTGTAATTGGATTTTTCATAATAAATTTTTATTAATAATAAATAAAATACCTTCCAATAAAGAAGTTAAGGAGGGTGAAAATGGTAATCATGGAAATGCATAAGAAACGGTTAAAAGTCCCATGAAGGTTGCTTGCGCAAACACTTCTTGAGACCTCCCAACCGCTTCTACTGAAGCTAGGTTAGTCATCTTCATCCATCCGGCTACCAGCAGGTCTCCCTGTTAGCCTTATTCTCCTCAGGAGAATAGAATGAAAACGGCTCGATAACCGTGAGCTACGGTGCGAGATAATTGTAGCAAATTGGAACAAAAAGTAAATGCTTGTATAATAGAAAACGACTGATCGCTGAATATAATCAATAATTCAATGGGTGGAATATTTAACAGAACTTGCAGTAAATGTCAGCATCATCTTATTATGTCGGGGTCATGGGAGTTTTATCGTGACAAAGATGGAAATATCAAAAGCTATGGTCACCCTGGAGCTATGTCGGAAGAAGCGGCTAATAGCGGCATTTATGGGTACAGAAGCGACATGTTCTGCGTAAACTGTAAAAAGACTTTAAAAGATTTGATTATATCAGAGTACAAAGAACCAGTGATCGATCGTTTCAAACAGAAAGATGCAGATGTAAAAGATGAATATAAGGATGGGATAAAATGTCCAGAATGCGGTGGATCAAATCTCTTATTACCATGGGCGGAAGATAAAGAATTTGTATGCCCAAAATGCGGGGAGGGAGAATTAGTTTCTCCGCCATTGTGGGATAATCCTAGTTTCTGATTTTCGCATTATTACGGACTATACAACCAACTTATGAAAACCAAAATAACCGTAATTCAAGGCGACATAACTAAGTTAAAAGTTGATGTTATCGTAAACGCAGCAAATAAAACTTTATTA
>Ga0208040_1000752_pt1 | contig 36685 bp, 26 predicted proteins | sample AD_UKC083_MetaG_FD_184431 | JGI IMG/M metagenome (GOLD analysis project Ga0208040, IMG submission 184431) | Active sludge microbial communities of municipal wastewater-treating anaerobic digesters from USA - AD_UKC083_MetaG (SPAdes) (version 2) | ecosystem: Engineered > Bioreactor > Anaerobic >...
GCTCCCGGAGAGGGTTTGGTAATGCAGGTCGTGTCCAGAAGTCGGCAGACACCGCTATCACACGCACGATTGGGCTTACAAGTCTGTCCCAAACCGCCACGCGCATACACGGATCCGTCATAAGTGCACACACCGACATTGCTCTGCGCAAAACCGCTACCGGAACAAGAAATGATGTTCACCCGGACATGAGAAGAATTAAAACATTCCACCGCTTCCCAATCCGTAGCCACTACCGCCGCATTACCCGCATCGCTGATATAGGCAACGGCTTCAAGAGTCGTGCCATACATTTTGCAATACGAAACCGTGCTGGCTGTATAGGCTGTGAATGTCCCGAAAGTACTTTCTGCACCAACCGAGTAAACGATCTTGGCATTGCAGAGATAACTCTGTGCAAGCACTTCGGTGTCATCCAGGTAATTATCACTATCCAGATCGTAGCCGGAAAGGATTGTTTTACCGCCGCGTTCGCAATTAACCCCTGCGGGTTCATCTTCCATACGCAGCAGTGCGTTCACACCATCCTGACCATCCTGACCGTTCATACCGTTGCAAATATACTCGGTCATTACGATTTCACCTGGATCCAGGATATTATTCCTGTTGGTATCGTAACCACCTTCCAACTTCTTCCCGCCGGCCTGACAATTAATTCCGTTGGGTTCATTGGTGATGATAACACGATAGGAAATGCCATCCTGGCCATTTGTTCCCGGATCACCGTTGCAAAGATAACTTATCGTCATGACTTCCATGTCGTCCAGTACGGCATTGTTGTTACTATCCGTACCGGTTTCCACGACGCTTCCGCCATTAAGACATTCAGAAACGAGCGCGAGACGGCCACGGGTTACGGCATTACTGCCGGGATTCCCGTTTATGCCGTTGCAGATGTATCCGGAATATTCAATTTCCGCAACATCCAACGCACCGTTGTTGTTGGTATCAGTGCCGGAGGTAATAAAGAATCCTCCGGCCTGGCAATTGGCACCTGCAGGCTCACTGATCATTCTGGTTCTGGAACTGTAACCGTCGGCACCATTGGCGCCGTTCTGACCGTTACAGATGAGTGCAAACGAAGAAACTTCGCCCGCATTCAAAACTCCATCATCATTGAGATCAGTTCCGGTCCGCAGTTCGGATCCGCCATTGGGACAGAATCCCAAAGTGGATGTGGTAACCATCGCCAATGCATTGTGGCCATTAATTCCATTGGTACCGTTGATACCATCAAGACCATGACACACATATTGCGGGGCTCCGGCTTCATCGGGATCAAGTATTCCGTTGCCGTTATCATCGATGCCGACAAGCAAACGATGACCGCCTTTGGCGCAGTTTGTACCTATTGGCTCCACGGTCATAATGGTCAAAGAATTTTTACCATTCTGGCCGTTCTGACCATTGCAGATGAGAACCATATTGGTAACTTCGATGAGTTCAAGCACGCCGCTGGCATCAATATCCAATCCAAGCTCCAGCTTTTCACCACCATTTGGGCATTCAGAAATGCTCGCCACGCTGATGACAAAAGCCATACTCAGACCGTTTTGACCATTGGCGCCGGGCAGTCCGTTTGCACCATGACAGATGTAAACCGGATCATCGGCTTCAGAAGGATCGAGCACACCATTGCGGTTGCTGTCTATACCTCCACTGATAGCCTTGCCACCTTGAATACAATTTGTACTCACCGGTTCATCAACCATCTGCACACGATAAGTATAACCATCCTGGCCATTGACACCATGACAGATAAGATTCGTGACCGTCACTTCCGTGAGTTCAAGAATCTGATTGTCGTTGGCGTCTGTGCCGGCGGTGAAAACATACCCACCATTTGGACAACCGCTGACCGCTATTTGCATATTGGTCAGGGCATTGTGCCCGGCAGGACCTATCGCACCGGTGGCGCCGTTACAGATATAGTCGGTATGAACGACCTCGTAGAGGTCCAGCACACCGTTGTAATCATCGTCACAACCGGAATACACGATTTTTCCGCCGTAAGCACAGTTCGTACCGGTGGGTTCATCGTTGAGTATGGAACTGCAGGTCTTACCATCAATACCGTTACAGACATAGGCACTATGACCAACTTCATCTGAATCCAAGATCCAGTCTTCATTGATGTCTGTGCCGACTTCCAAGAAGTATCCACCCCAAGTGCAGACCGTACCGCCAAGATCCGGAGTTATCCGCGAAAGCGAATTGTATCCCCGAACTCCCTGCGGACCCTGCACACCGTTGCAGACATAGTTGGTCGCTGTAATCTCGGTGCTGTCAAGCAGACCGTTGCGATTGATATCCATCCCTGTATCCACTCTCTTTCCGCCAGCCGCACAGTTTTCACTATTGGGCTCGTCGGAAATATTGATGCGGGAAATGAGGCCGTCGGATCCGTTGCAGATGTAAAAGTCGGATGTTTCCTCGCCGGTATCCAAGATACCATTACGATCAAGATCCTGACCAAACTGCAACCTGTATCCGTTCCATGAACAAACAGCAATATCAGCTGTGACTCTCATCACGACACTGTAACCGTCTTGTCCATGACAGATATACTGTGCGGGCGACTGCTCGGTAGTATCGAGAAGTCCATTGTCATTTTCATCTACACCGTAAACGACAGAAAAACCACCGACTGCGCAGTTTGTTCCCGCGGGTTCTGTGGCAACGATCATGCGTGTGGTCTTACCATTGGCACCATCACAGATAACATCCGTAGTGGAAACCTCCGGATCATCGAGCACTCCGTTGTCATTGTTGTCAGTACCGGATTCAAAAATAACTCCGGAACCGCTGGCACACAATGTCGGATCATTGGTGATACTGGTGCGAGTCCTCGCATCATGCCCGTTCGTGCCGTCAATACCATTGCATACATAATGTGTACTGGTAATCTCGGACACATCCAACTGGCCGTTGCGATTGAGATCGCGACCACGCTCGATTTTCTGACCACCGTTTTGACAATTGGTGCCGGCGGGTTCCGTACTGGTACGAACTACATCACCGATACCATCCTGACCATCAACGCCGTTACAAACGAGCTCATCAACCAAAATTTCTTCGGCATCAAGCTCGCCATTGTCGTTGGTGTCAATACCGGAAAGGAAATGAAATCCGCCGTTGGGACACTCGGTTTGTGTGGCATCGGTTTTTGCAACCAATGCACTGTGACCGGGCGCACCCGCGCATTCAATATGGCATTCGGCGAATTCATAATCGTCGAGATAGCCATTTTCATTTTCGTCTACGCCGGTACAGATCCAGTTGGCGTTGACGATGTCCTCGCCACAGTTCTCCCGCGCTTCTTCTTCACTCGCTTTTTCGGAGCGCGAAAGCGAAACCGGAGCATCTTCCCCGTCCTGACCATCCTGGCCATCTTTGCCATCCTGGCCCGCGATACCATCACGACCATCGCGACCATCACGGCCGTCTTTGCTGCTTTCACAAGCAAGCATGAGCATCATCGCCACGGCGATGAAAAAAACGAAATACTTTTTCATGACATGCACCTCCGTGCAATTGCTGTTGTTAAGACCGTTTTTCATTCTGTTCTCCCTATCTAAAGTTGCTAATTTTTCAAAGAGCTTTCCCTCTTTTTTGCACTTTCAAAATAAATACAAAAAACCCATTAAAAGCGCCGAAAAAGGAAAATCTTTTAACAGCTAAATGTAGCATAAAATTTATAATTTGTCAACTGTTTTTTCCACTTGACTCCACCCTAGCCCTCCTCTTATCAAAAGGAGGGAAAAATTGATAAAAAAAGACAGCCGGTGCATCGGCTGTCAAGTAAAAGTTGCTGTAGTCACCCCAAAAGCACTTGGGGTCCGGCGATTAGTTGATCGGCGGAAGGTAAAAAGAACTGGTAAGGTTGAGATTGTTGCGTTCGGTTTCTGTGGAATTCCTGAAACTTTCGACTGTTGCGTTGATACGCACGCATTCGAATTCCGGATCCACATTGTACAGACCGACACAATCCGGAGTCTTAACTCCGATGACATACTCGAATACCGCGGGAGCGATGCCCCCTTTAGCCGAGCAGGAATCCTGCTTCGGCGAAGTATTGAGTTCACGCGACCAGCAAACGGTGCGTGCGCCGACGGTCGGCATGTCATTGCAAAGGAAATTTTCCCGGAAACATACGAGCCCTGTGTTGTTACAGGTACGGTCAACTTTGCAGCTGCCGTTTTTCTCGCCGACCACTCCGACGACTTTGACACAGATGTCTATGTCATTCTCCGACGCCTGATCACATACCAAGCCCTCGTCGCAAGTGTTGTTTGAATAACAGCCGTGACCTTCTTTTCCAAGGTCGGGATCGACTGTGTCGTCATCGCTGGTTTCGTCGTCGGTCTCTTCGTCGTCGTCGCTTGCGAGGTCGTCATCGACTTCTTCTGCTACGATGCAGATATAGTCTTCGTTAACCTTCACGCATTCCAGCCCTTCCATACAGGACTTGTTGGCGAAGCATTTTCCGCCTTCTTCACCCTGTTTGGGACCTTCGACAGTGTCAGTGTCCGACTTTTCGTCATCGTCGGTCTTCGCATTGTCATCGGTCTTGGCATTATCATCGGTCTCTTCGGGGAGATCCTCGATGCAAGCACCGAGTTTCTCGTCATAAGTACAGTTGGCGCAGCCAACGAAAGCGATCATCGCAACCGCGATGGTGATGAAAACAAGCATGTTCTTTTTCATGGTAATCTCCTCTGAAAAAAGTTATTGATACGTCCTATGAAACCCTATATATAAACCCTATCAACGGGTTTTTTCTACAGCAAATTTTCAAAGAGCAGTTAATGGTTTCCCATTACTCTGTCAACAAACAAGTTATTGACAAGGATTGGGATAGGAGGGTGAAGAACTCACCCTCCCGTTTTAAAGATATTCGTTTTACTTGACGGTCTCGAACGGACCGCCGAAGTTTATGCGGACGCCAGTTATCACTCCCCAGTAGAAACTGGTTTCGTGCTGGCCGTTTATCTTCCGCATGTCCCTTGCGCCGAGATTGACATCGGCATAGAGCTCGTACCGTTTGTAAACGGCCGAAATCTCGAACTGCCCACCGCCGTAGGAAGTGGAAACCCTTCCGGCGTTGTTGATATCAACCATGCCACCGCCCATACCACCAAGGCCGAGTTTGACGAATTTGAAATCGTCGCTCATCCAGGTGATTATGCCCCTGCCTTCGATTCCCATGAGATTTTTGATCTCCGAACCATACAGGGTTGCACCGAAGTCGGCTTTGAACGGGCCATTGAGCTTGCCGATTTTCACGGTCATGCCGAGTTCACCACCACCGGCAGTATCGAACACCGAAGAAGTGACAAACTTTGCACCGAAGTAACCGGAGAATATTCCCTCTTCCAGGTTATTGATGCGGTTTTCATGATCTGTGACCACCGTCTCGACATTGCCAAGGCGCTCATCCTGTTCGACATCTTTCTTCTCAAGAGCGAACATACGCTCATTGAGCTTTTTGATGTCGGCGTCGAGTCTGCTGATGTCCGCCTTGAAGGTGGCTTCGAAAGCCTCCATCACCTCGGTGAGGTCCTTTTTGTAAAGAACCTTCCTGGCAACGTCATTAGCCGCCTTTTTGGCTTCAGTCGAAACTTCGGCCGGGGCATTTTTGACTTCTTCGGCGATCTCCTTGGCGCCGGCTTCGGGAGTCTTTTCCCCTTTCTTGACCTCAGCCACGGTCTTTTCCACCTTCTTTTTAAGGTTGGTGGTCTTTTCGACCTTGGTCTGAGCAGCGTTCATCAGATCGATGCATTCCTGCACCGAGATCATGGAGCTGGGGTTGAGTGGATACACCGCACTGCTCTGCTGTGCAAACACGGAACTGAACATGGCAACCGCCATGAAAAAAACGATGAGATTCTTCATGATTACCCTCCTGGGGCTAAACAGTTAATATTGCCGAACTTATATAAACGAAATCTTTAATTTTAATGAACAATTTTCTCCTTATTAACAAGGTTTATGTTTTAAACCGTGCAGTTAAAAAGAAAATTTATTTTAAGAACACAAAACCACTCCTGGAAAAGAGTTGTTTTCATAATTCTTTTGACCACCCTCTTCCACAGTGGATCAAAATCCTTTTTGATTGTAACGACATATTATAGCACAAATAGACAATTTTGTCAAGACCCCCTACTCTTTTTGGCTAATTTAAGGCTAAATTTAGTTAAATATTGAGTATTTAATCCTATATTTTTAAATTATACATATATAATACTTTTTATTATCCAAATGTTACTCAAATAAAAAAGGTCGGCTTTATAGGCCGACCTCGGTAAAATTTATAGTCACTTTATTGACCGCATGCACTCTATGGCCTGCGGCCAAGTCTTGGTGTCCTTACCGAACCTATCAAGACAGCATTTCTTGTCCTGGCATACGACAAGTTTTTTAGCCATCTTTTTTTCTTTTTCTATCGACGGTACCGGAACCAATTTCGGCTCTGCGAGAATTTTACTTTCTTTTTCCAAATATTCTTTTTCCTCATAATAGGAAATTTCTTCCTCTTCGTTAACCGCATAAAACGGCGGCATCTCGTTTTCCTCTATTGAAACAAATTTCTCCGGGTCGGAATCAGAAAGCAGATCGTCTTGGTTTTCAGAGAAAACAACAGGAGTGCTAAAATAGTCTTTTTCCAAAATCCGAGACGAACTCCAAACACCGATAGTTATCGCAACCAACAAAAAGACGAGACTAACAAGCCTGGCAAAAACATTGTTATTAGGAAGTGAAGAAGAAAATTTGGAAAAACCGCCTATTTGATTTTCCAGCTTCTCCATATACTCGGAAAGGTTACGGAAAGTTTCGTCAACATGTTTGGAAATCTCTTCCATCTTGACTTCACGCTCTTTGCGAATATCTACCATAGCCTGTTCAAGCATCTTATCCAGATGATCCGCGCTCTCCTTGAGCAAATTTTTCAATTTTTGCTCAACATCTATTTTCCACTTTTCCAAGTATATCAGATTTTCCTTAACCTTGTTCATATCCTTGAGTAATTCTTCCAGTGTGTTGCGAATATTGGTGATGCCGGATTTTTTGGATCCCACCAATTCTTTGAGGTGCTCGTCATATTCGGATCGAGCCAAGCTTAGGGCCTTTTTCATTTCCGGCCAATCTTTGAGAAATTCCCTGACACCGGAGAATAATTCCCAACGTTCTTTTTCAGCGTCTTTTTCTCTTTGTAAAACTTGGTCCAGTTCAAAAGATTGTTTTTTCAAATTTTCAACTTCAGCTATTACCAATTTGCGCGCTCTGGCCAAATCTTCCAGGTTGAACTTAACCTGTTTGGCCAAGCGACTCATCTCATCTTCTCCTTCGTTTTGAGAAAGAGCATAGCGTAACCGTGCTTGCGCCCAATTGAGTTTTTGGGACATTTCCAATTGTCCACCAAAAGGCAACACACCTGCGTCAAAATACCCTTCATTAAAAACGACCATAAAAAGAGATTGAAATTCATCAAAACTCAACAACGGTCTTTTTTCCTCAGAAATGATTTTTTCAAAATCAATTTTACCAAAAATCTCCGTATGAGTTTCAAACCACTGCGCCATCGCGTCTCTTTCTTCGGGTCTCATTACATTGAAGATAAAATGCCTGGCTCGCAAATGGTCCAATTGCGCGCCGGTAAAAAGCTTGGGTAATACTTCTCGTAAATCCCACATACGCTTTTCTTCTTTCTTGGCTTCTGCCAAAGCCAAATCCTGTCTTTGTTTTTCCTTCTTCTTTTTGAGCGCATTTTTGAGATGAAGCGCCAAAAGAATCAGGCAAAGACAAAGGAGAATCCAGATCAACGATTGCTGGGAAATAAAGTTGTACATGGCAATCCTCTTTATAAATGACTATAAAATTGTAAACGAACGACTATACACAATAACTCATTTCTGCTTAATTGTCAACTTACCAGACATGACTCTTTCAATCTTTTTATAAAAACAAAAAACACCCTCCGGTTTTATCCCAAAGGGTGTTTAAAAATACTTTTATTAACCGTTCGGACCTCGGAGCACTTGTGAAACCGCATCTTCTATCATTTGTAGATATCTTTCCATAGTGCCGCCTTTTTTAAGATATTTTTCCGCACTTTCTATTTCTTCCAAAACTTTATCATTATCAGTATTTCTTTTTATCATTTCAAGTTTTGTGACAAAATCATCGGCATCATCTTTGTTTAAAGACACGCCTTTTTCATTGGCTCTTTGCAAATACGCGGATAATTTTTCCAGTTCTTTTATTTCTTTACGGAGATTGAAGGATTCTTTTTCCGCATTCACGCCTCTGATAAAATCAACTTCTTTTTGTTTTTCATCCAAATATTTATAAGCATCCTTAAAAGCTTCCTCACTTTGTTTTTCCGCCGAATTCAATTCACCTTCCATCTTCGCCACTCTGGCTTTTTCCGCCAAATCACGGATTTCTTGTTCTTTATTTGTTTGCTCAATTTCTTGATTTTCAAGTTTTTTGGCATATTCGGCCACTTTGGCTTTGGCGTCGGTTTCCGCTTGTTGCGCTTCACGGGCAAAAGAAGCTATTTTTTCTTGAACATCCGGATCAAGCGGTTTGGCGGTTGCTTGTCCGACCAAATCTTCTTTGTTTAAAATTCCGACTAACCCCGCTTCTTTTGTTTTTTCTATGCTATTTTTTAAAGATTCAATTTTTTGGACTGCTTTGAGATACTCCGAGCTATCTCCTTTTTTAACGGCCTGGTTTAAATCTTTTAGAGCACCTTGCACTTTATCCTCACCAACACCGTCATATTCCTTAGCCCACTCTGTAGCTTGTTTGGCATGCGGTAGCTCTTTGAAAAACTTCAAATTATCCTTATCCAAATTTTTGGCAATCTTCTCTATTTCATCTTGCGCGGAGGTTTTGTTTAAAATATTTTCACTCTTTTGAAACTGCTTGTTTAATCTGCTCAAATTTTCCGGATCATCCACATAGCGACGTTGCATATTCCTAAACATATCATCTATCTCTTGGTTTACCTGAGCGCGTTCTGTTTCAAAAACTTTTTGCTCCTGATCCCATTGCGCCATTTTAACTTTGGCTCTGATTTGTTCTTGTTCCAAAGCTTTGTCAATTTTTGCCATTTCTTTATCCAGTTCCGCCGCTCTTTCTTTTTCCAGCAATTCTCTACCTTCTACGGCTTTGGCGTCAGCTTCTTCATAAACCTTGGTAATTATATCTTTATCATCAACTCCCAAAGACTGTAATACCGCTTCTTTGTGGACACCGCTTTTACCCAATATTTCTTGCGCAAATTTAAACTTTTCTTCTCCTTGGAGACGATTTAATTTCATCCCGTATTCTGCAGCTTTACTCGGATCTTCTATCAAAATCTTATCGTTAATCAATTTTTGCGCTTCGGCGATAGTGGCTTTTTTAGATAATAATTCCACTTTAGCTTCGGCGCTTTCTATAGCTGCCTTGGCTTCTTGCGAAGAAACTGTTTTTTCACCGCTTAATGCTTCATCGTTTTTATCAATCAGAGATTTTGCTTCTTCAAACTGAACGCCGGATGATTTGAAATAACCATGATCTTTTAAATATAATGTCCCTCTGCCAAAAGCCGAATTTCTAATATTTATTCTTCCGCTTTCAGTTTGTTTCAATAAATTAGCGGCGGTTTTATCACCTTTTTCAGCCAATTCTCTAAGACCATCTTGAACCTCGTCGTGACTTGGCATTTTATATTCCAAAATTCCTTCCGCTAATTTATCTCCCTTAAGCCCGGACTTTTCAGATAATTCTTTTACCGCGGAAGCCAGTGTATCTTTGGAGCCAGTCGTCATTTTTTCTCCCACAACTGAGCCCTTTGCAAAAAATGTTTCTTCGGTCATCGCTTCTCCTGTTTGATTTTGAATAATCAAAACATCTTTATCAATAGTTTTATCTATATCATTTAACATTCTTAGCGTGTTGTCATAATTAGACGGAGCAACATCTGTCTGAGCTTTCAAAAAAGTTTCTTTCAAGTCTTTTATTCTGCCGGCCAAATTATCCGAACCTTCAACCGGATGTTTGGCGACCATTTCTTCCAAATTATTTAATTTACCATAAACTCCGTTCATTTTACCTATCAATCTCTGAGCTTGATCAGCTCCAAAATCGGTTTTGATTCTATTAACAGCTCTTAGATAATTGGCATCCATCTTAATCCTCTCGGCCGCATTTATTTCCATCTGATTTTCCGCGATTTTCATCTCTGCTTCGTCAAAAGCTTGTTTATCGGAAATTTGCGCCATTGTTTCTATTCTTGGTTTTGGTATTTCCATCCTATAAGTTTCCACATTACTTTGAACAAAAGTTCCGTCAGGGTTCAAAACAATTCTTGCTTCAGGATCGTAACGCAAACCCACACCTTTGCCGTTTTTCCACAAATCATTTGTTTTCAAAAATTCTCTGGTTTTTCTTTCAATAAAATCATCGACATCTCCTTCGTCTTGATAGCCAAATTTTTCCGGATCAGCTTCTATCTGCCTTCTAAAAACATCGTAATATCCGTCACCTTTGTGAATAGTAGTATCTATTTCCACCGACCCTGCAGCTTCAGCTATTTCAGGTGCATCGTTTGAATCGACTGTCGCTTCTGAGGATAAATTTTCTTCAGCATAGAGAGGTTCTTCGTTTTCCCAAGGCAATTGAGCTTCCGACATCATAGAAGCTCCGATTACCGGAGAATTTGTCAAATCTTTGGCGCTCAAACGTTCCGCGAGATTAGACGAACCCAGTGTCAAACGATCAAAATTAGCGGCAAAATTATTCAACATACCGCCTTTTTCAAAAACATTATTTTCAACAGACTTTTCAATATTTTCCAAAGTTTTTTGAATTATTCCAACCCCCTCGGTTCTGAGCTCTCCCAAAGCTAAACCGCCAATACCGGCAATCCTGGCCAATGTGCCTATAGCTTTTATAAGATCAGCGGCTTTCCTGGTAGAACTTATTTCCCCGGATTTTTTATCAAGACGATGCAATGTCAATTCATGGAAAGTTTCTGTAAAAGAATCTATTAACACACCTTTAACAATATTATTCTTGGCTTCTCCTTTTACTTCTTTGCGAATATTTTCTTTTCTCAATTTCAAAAATCTTTCTCCCGCAGCAGCCCCGGCATACATTACCCCGCGCAGAGCAAAAGTACCGGTGGCGGTTAAAGCGGTATTTAAAAAGTCCTTGGCAATAGTCATACCGGAAACTTTGTTCTTGGTATAAGCTTCTATCACGTCAATAGTGGCCTTTTGGGCTTGCTTTTCATTTTTATCCTTTTCTTGTTCGTAATCACGCGCCAAAGTTTTTAATTTTTCTTTCATCTCCTGTTTTTCTTTCGGGTCAATGCGTTTTGATTCGTTGATAGCGCGAAAAACATTTTTTGCTTGCGCATAAAATTTTGAAGCCGCCTCGGCTCTTTCTTCCTCGGACAACTTTTCATCTTTTCCTCTTTGTCGACTTTGAATAAGGGCTTCAAAATTATTTCTGATAGTTCTGTCTTCCAATTTTTGTTTTACATATTGTGCAATATCGCCTTTACCGACTATAGCCCGTCCCAAATCAGTGACAAATTTGATACCCAAAATAGAGGTGGCGGAATTATAAGTTGCCTCTGCCGCCGCATCCTGAACTTCTTTGTTTTTGGCTATTTCTTTACCTTTTCCAAACCAGCCTTTCACTTTTTCCCATACTCCGGTTTTTTGTTCCAAAACAGGAGCGGGTGTTTCAGTTTCACCTGCGGCTAATTGTTTAACGATAGCATCTATTTCTTGATAAAAACTTTCTTTCACGTTGGCCACCTCTTCATAATCTCCGTCTTCTTCGCATTTTTCAACTAAAGCCAAACAACTTTTGGAAAATCCGACAAAACTCTCCGGTAAACTTTTTCCTTTATTGTGATTTATATAGTCCAATAATACTTGTTTAAATTCTCCGATTTCTATTTTTTGCGCTTCATTTTTTATTTCTTCCACTTCCTTAGGGGCTTCACTTTTTGGTTTTTCCAAAACAGTCTTTTTTGAGTTTCGTATTTCTTCTATTTTCTTTTTTAAAATTTCCGGCAAATAACCGGCTTTGTATTCTTTACCAAAACCAACAAGAAAACCTTCTTTGACTTTTTTTAAATTATTTTTGATAGATTTATCGTCAGCAAAATTATACAAACCGTCTTCAGCATCAATCCAGCCCGGCGCAGAATCAAAAAAATTAATCAATCCTTGAGCGGTTTTGATTTCATCTAATATCTTTTTAAATTCTTCCTTATTTATGATTTTTTTACTTTCTTTTTTTTCCAAACCATCCTCTCTTGTCGCAATTTTTTCATCTTCACTTTTTTTTGAAATAATTTCTTCTTTTTTTGCTTCCGGCAATGGCGCTTCTTTTTTATCATTTTTGTCATCCTCTTCAGTTTTTATAATCTCTCCGGTTTCTTTTTCTCTTTTTTTATCTTCTTCTTTTTTACTAATATCTTCACTGCTTACGAACTGATCATTTTTTTCTCCTCTTTTTACCTTATTACTTTTATTTATTCTTCTTTCTCCCTTGCCGCCGTATAAATTGTCATTATTTTCTTCAAATGATTGCTCCAAACCACTTTCTCCTATTTTTTTTGGTGTTTTTGCGATTTTATTTATATTTGTCAAACTTTCCAAAACAGAAACTCTACTCACCACTTTTTGCAGAGCTTCATCAATCCCGCCAAAATCTTTATTTTTACCGGTTCTAAAATCTGCGGCGATTTTCTTAACTTCTCCGATAGCCAAAATCAGATTATTTATTCTTTCAATTCTTTCTTTATTCTTTTTTCTCTGCTCGCCGGAAATGGTTTTTTCTCCTTCAACTTTACTCATCAAATCCACCGCTCTGTTGGCCAAAACCAAACATTCTCTTTCTATTTCCGCGGCCATTGCTTCTTTTTCACTCCCTTTTTCAAGATCAAGCAAAGATTTTTTAAGATCTTCTATTTTTTTGATTTCGGGCGGTAAAAATTTCTTTTCACCGAATTGTCCCGCATCTCTTGGACTTTTAGCCATATGTTTAAAAGGTTAGCGAATATTATTTATTTAATTCATCTTCCAAACCGCTCAATTTTTTTAAAAATTCTTTATCTATCTTTTCATTTTTTAATTCGTATTCTTTTTTTATGTTTAACAAAGCGGTTTGAAATTTTTCATCGATAACAGCGGTTTTGCTTTGAATATAGAATTTATCGACCAATTCAGCCAATTTATTCAATTCTGCCAAAGAAAAATCTTTGATAACATTTGCCAAATCCGCTTTTTCTTCCGGAGTCAGTGGTAAAGAGGCGACAAAAAAAGCCAGTTTTTGGCCCAATTTTACGGCCATGTCTTGCTCTTCGGGATTAATATTGAGAGAGTTCATATTATAAATCTTTAATATTATTTATACGATTTTTAATTTTTTCAATTTTTTCTTTGTCTTCCTCTTCTTTCAGTTCTTTTTCCAATTCCGCTATTTTTTGTTGGATAAGAAAAAGAGAAGTGTGAAAAAGATCTACCACTTCTTTTATTTTATCTTTTGTTTGAATTATATTTTTTGTTTCCTCCATATTTTTTCGCTCTTAAATATTATTAAGAACCGAAGACGTGGTGTTTTTTATATCTGATAACCCAAAGTGCGGCCAAAAAAGCACCAACAAGAAAACCAAACATTCCGTTCATTACGAAATTGGGTCTGGCATACCATCGGGAAGCCAAAGGATCACCAACTACTTTGATAACCACGTCACCGCCGACATACTCCCAACCTCGAGCGGTAATAGTCTGGGTTACGGCATTGCTTAAAGCAATAGCTTCTTGGGGGGTATCGCGATAAACAGTGATTTTCATCAAAGAAGTTCCATAAACAACATTGGCTAACACGTCTTTTTGCCAATTTTTACGACGCAAACGTTCGGTGGAAATATTTTTCCAAGAATCTTTATCAAAAGTATGGGCGGAATCCATGACTTTATTATAAAAATCCGCGGTCTTCATGATTTGCGCCAAATTTTCTCCAACTCTCTCCGCTGCTTTAGCTTGAGTATAAGGATCTACTCCGTAGCGATCTCGAGTAATGATAAGTATTTGACTGTCGGCGCTGTATTGACGAGGAAATAAAATACTTGCCCCGATACTAACAGACGCAAAAAACAATCCCCAGAAAAAAATCATCTTCCAATGTTTCAAAATAATTGAAATCATAAAATAAAACTAAATTATTATTTAAAAATATTTTCTTTTATTTCCGCTTCAAATTCCAAAACTTTGCCTCGTCTTAGAACTTTCAAACGGGCTTTTTCTCCTTTTAAATTATACCACAAACTCTCGTTTTCCACAATTTGACTATTGATTTCCAAAATTACATCTCCTCTTTGCAATTTAGCGTCATTTTTTAAAATATTTACCACCAAGAAACCTTTTTGAATTTCGTTGTTTATAACTATTTTTTGTTCAGCGGAAAACCAACCTTCAATCGAAAGTGTCGGATAAATTATTTGCTGTTTGTTTAATACTCCCGGTAAAACCCTGGTTAAATAATAACCGTTTATCATCTCACCTTTTTCATTTACCAAGCCCAACATCTTACCTTGAGTGTTGAATACTAATGATCCGGAAGGAATGTTTTTATTTCCCAAAATAGTCAATCTTTTTGGGACGGAATCCAAATGCGGTTTATCAACTGAAAAATATCCGGAGTCTAAAAAATTATAGATCCAAGCTTCGTTTTGAAAAACAAAAACCTGCGTCCCGGGAGAATCTTCATCAGCAAAACTGACTATTTTAAACTGTTCATTTTTGACTTCTTGACCGTCTTTTTTAACAGTGCCTTTGACTTTGAAATAAACAACCTCGGTAAATTTATCATAAACCGCTTTTTCCACTTGATAAATACCTCCTTCAAAACTCACGGCTTTCCATAGATAAAAGGAGTTCAAATCCTTTTCGTTTTCCAAATACATCGCCAACCAACCGTCACTGCTCACCAAAGCAGCTTCCCCTATTTTGTCAGAGGATGAAAGATAAGAGACTTCGCCTGTTTTTTGAGAGTTTTTATAAACGGTCATTATTTTTTGAGCAGTTTCTTTTTTGATCACTTCTTCCATTTCTATTCTTTGATTACTATTGTTTATTTGGGAAACCAACCAATAATTTCCTCCGCCAAATTCCGGCCAAATCCAACCTATCGCCATAGCTCCGCCGGCCAAACCGGCAACAAGTCCGGATATAGTGGCCAACAAAAATATCACCAGATTTTGACTAAGGCGACGAAAAGACAAACTGCAAGAAGGATTTGGTAGGTGTGGAGGGTGCATAAATAAAAGTTAAAAATCTATAATGTCCATAAAGTCTATAAAGTCACGACTTGACGGACTTTAAGGACTTGCGACTTTACGGACTCGAATCTATTTCCATTTTACTAAAAATAAAAATCCGATAAATAAAATCAAATTAATTATCAAAAATATATTTTGTTTACGCCAGTTTATCCCCTCTTTACTCAGATTAAACCGAAACATCAACCAAAGTACATACCAAAACCACGCCAAAATCAAACCGTTAACCAAAAATCCCAACGGCCAGAGCCAAAGAACAAAAGATAGTTCCAAAAAAATAAAGAAAAAAATTATTGCGCTCCACCAAAGTCTGTCGCTATTTTCCAACCAATATTCTTTCCACCACCAATAAGAAATCAAGGCGGTTAAAAAAGAAACCGCAATAAGACCCAACCAAAAATAATTGAAGTTAATCAATTGAAACGACGATCCGGCATAAAGAGAGCTCCAAAGCAAAGAGAGGCCGAAAACATCCATCAAGAAAAGCCAACGACGATAAGGTTTGATAACATAAAAAATAGCTCCCGGCTCGCTCCTGGTCGGTAGAAGCCAAAAACTGACAGCGGAAAAAATAATAAAAATAAGAGCGGTCAGGGTAAGCGCTTGCCCCCACTCCATAAAAATAAGGGAAAATAAAACTCCGATATTAAAAAACGCCAAAGATATAAAATGGCGCAATCGTGAAAGTTCCTTGGGATAGTAAACCAAGCGAATGAAGAAAATCCAAATCACTGTGCGAATCAAAAACCAAACCAATAAAGTTTGCCAGTGATGAAGACGAAAAAGCCCCCAAAACATCGCTAAGTTAGCGATAATATCGATAAAAGCCGCTAATTTTGGGTGAAAAGATATGTTTTTCATGTGGGCTTATTTAATACCCTATATTATAGCACAAAATAGCAAAAAAATCAAGCCCCGAGAAAATTTAAAAGATTTAAAGATTTTAAATATTAAAAAGAATTATAAAACACTTGATTTTTATTGATTTTTATGCTAAAATTACCCTATATAAATATATGCCCCATTTAGCTGATAACAAAAAAGCTTTTTTTGATTATAAAATCCTCGAGAAATACGAGGCGGGTTTGGTATTGCTCGGACACGAGGTAAAATCAGCTAAAGCAGGCCAAATTTCTCTCAAAGGGTCATTTATCACTTTTCATAACAACAAAGCCTATTTAACCAACGCAACAATAAGTAAATATAAACAGGCGGGTAAACTGGATGAATATGATCCGACTCGTAGTAGAGAAATTTTACTTCACAAGAAAGAACTTCGCTATTTACAGGGAAAATTCGCAGAAAAGGGCTTGACAATCGTCCCGCTTTCCGTGTATACTAAAAACCGCTTAGTTAAAATTGAAATTGCCGTAGCTCAAGGCAAGCAACTTTTTGATAAAAGAGAAAGCATCAAGAAAAAAGATGCTGAACGAGATATGAGGAGAGCGATGAAGAATAAGTAAAAATTTCAAATTTCAAATATCCAATGTCAAATCAATGACAAATATCAAAATATTTTGAAATTGGAAATTGGAAATTTGACATTCAAACTTGGGGATGTTTGGTTTCGACAAAAGTTCCTTGACAAGCTGGCATACCGGGGCGGCATTTAGCCTCGTTAAAAACCAAATGCGAACAAATAAGTGCCAACTTATTTTCAAAAGCCAGAGCAACATTCGCTAATGCGATGAGCTTTGCGCCTGCCATGGCCTAATTTTAGGTTTCATGCGCCATCGTGCCGATAAGACGAAGTAGTCGGTTACGGTGTCACTTACTTCGCGTAGAAATCATTTGTCGCCGAACAAATAATTTCGAAAGACTTTCGGCTAAGCGATAAAAATTTCGTCAATTTAATATTTTATCGCCGACAAATAATAAGTTGACTATGTATGTAGAGGGTTTGTTAAAAACTTTTTGGACGCGAGTTCGACTCTCGCCATCTCCACGACGCTTAGCGTCGTAATCGGGACGCTTAGCATCCCACAGTCGTTTTACAACGACTAGTAAAAAGTTCATAAGGTTCGTAAAGTTTTTAAGAAATAACTTTATAAACTTTATAACTTTATAAACTTTATAACTTGGTTTATGCGCATCTCACACAAAAAAAGAAAACCTGAAATTAATGAAAAGAAATATTTTTTCAATGAAAAAATTATCGCACCGGAAGTGCGTGTTTTGGATAACGAAAACAACAATTTGGGTGTGATGAAAACAGGTGAAGCTATTCGCGCGGCTCAAGAACAAGAAATGGACTTGGTAGAGATAAACCCCAAGGCTAACCCTCCGGTTTGTAAGATAATGGATTTCGGTCAATTTCAATATCAACAAGAAAAAGCCGCTCGTATCAAAAAAGCTCATCAAAAAGAAACCAAAACCAAAGGCGTGCGCCTATCTATCCGCATCGGCACTCATGATTTGGAAATCCGCAAAAAACAAACTTTGGAATTTTTGGACAACGGCGACAAGGTAAAAGTGGAAGTTATCTTAAAAGGACGCGAGATGCAGCAAGGCGCTTTGGCTTTTGAACTATTGAAAAAATTCATTTCCGAAGTCAACGTTCAAACACCGATAAAATACGATCAGGAGCCGGAACGTCAAGGTAGATCGGTAACCGCAATAATTTTTAAAATTTAATTTATAAACAAAAAGCGTTATAAAATATTACTTTCTAAGCCCCGTAAAATTAAGCAATATTTTATTCTTAGCCCGCTTTTATTAAATATAATATGTCAAAACTAAAAACCGTAAAAGCTATTGCCAAAAGGTTCAAAGTAACCAAAAATGGCAAAATTCTAAAAAGAGTCGCCGGCCAAGGCCATTTTAACGCTCGTGAAACCGGCAAAGAAAATCGTAACAAAAGACGCGACTTGGTGATGGCTGATTCTTATGCCAAACACATTTCCGCCAGCATTGTGAAATAAATAATAATTTTAAATTGTAATATAATATGACCAGAGTCAAAAGAGGTCTGATGCATAACAAAAGACGCACTAATCTACTCAAACACACCAAGGGTTTCCGCTGGGGAAGAAAAAGCAAAATCAAATTGGCCAAAGTGGCAAAAATGAAAGCCGGTCAACACGCTTTTGCTTCTCGTCGTGCCAAAAAACGTCAATTTCGTCAAAACTGGAATATCTCCATCAACGCCGCAGCTCGTCAAGCAGGCACTACTTATAGCAAACTTATCGGAGAACTCAACAAAAAGAATATCAAATTGAATCGTAAAGTATTGGTTGAATTGGCCAAAGATTATAAAAAAATCTTTGATGAAGTGATAAAAGCCGTAAAATAATAGCGGATTTTATCCCCAAGAACAAACTTGACAAACCCGGGATTATCTGATAAGTTGATATAACCTTGAAAATTCAAAATAGCACCAAAAGAGGTCACAAATGTGTTTGGTATTGAGATTGAATTGCCCCCTCCTTCAATTCAATTCTTATATACCGAACACTTCGTGACCTTTTTTGTTGAAAAACTTTTGTAAAGGAGAACAAGATGAGTAACAAAGTTTTTGAATGGTTTATTGAGCCGCTTAACCCTCAAACCAATGAAGCGATTGCGGACTATCTCAATTCTACCGCTTTAAAGGTTGATCTGATGCCAAGGCTTGAAGATGCCAAGGGTAAAAAACACGATTGTTTTCGTGTCCCCTATTCGGTAATTAATGTATTTGTCAAAAAGTATCAGAGTTTCATCAAGTTCCGTATTTGGAACAGGGACAAAAACTCTGGGCCGATAAAGGCTTTTACATTGTTTGGAAAAAAACCGAGCAAAAAAGCACGCCAGGTAGTTGAAGCTATCAAAAAACTGAAAAAATAAGTTCTTTTAGACGGCCTATCGGTCGTCTTTTTTTATTTTGTCAAAAATAATCCCGCCCTTATTTAAGGGCGGGATGGCGGGTCGGACGGGACTCGAACCCGCAACTTCCGCCGTGACAGGGCGGTGCTCTAACCAGTTGAACTACCGACCCAAACGGTAGTTATGTGTGCTAAATTATAACATATTTATAAGATATGTCAACGTCGTAGTGTTAATAAAATATCAATTACTCTTAAAACTTCCACCCTGGTCCACCATACTCCGGCAAAGCGCAGAAAGAAAGATCTCGACAATCCAGCGGTTTTTTAATCGGTTTTTTATTGATACAAATCACGGTTTCTTTTGACCAATTTACACATTCTTCCATACAACTATCGTAAGCATCTTGGATATCTTCCTCGGTTTCGTCCTCGGCATAACGCGCGCAGTCGGAATATTTTTTACAAGCTTCCGGACAACTATCTGAAATCACTTCGTCTTCATCGCATAGAGATTTCAAATTATTAATTTCTGTGATTATCTGTTGTTCTATTTCATTGATTTGATCCAAGATATTTCCTCCGTCATGTTCGGGAATTTCCGGTAACTCCGGCACATCATTAAAATAATTACCATCTGACATTTCCGGCACCTGCGATCCGGGTCTTGGGTCAGAATAGTCTCCATCTGATAAATCCGGTACTTGTGAACCGGGTCTTGGATCGTTGTTTGGGTAATATTCCAACAACTCCGGGACTTGCGAACCCGGCCTTGGGTCATTGTTGGGGTATGATTCTAATAACTCAGGAACTTGTGAACCGGGTCTCGGGTCGTTGTTTGGGTAATATTCCAAAAGCTCGGGAACTTGTGAACCGGGTCTTGGATCAGAATAATCGCCGTCTGAAAGCTCCAACGGCTCTGAGCCCGGTCGTGGTTCTGACTCAATGATAATAATATCTTCATCTTTGATATCGGGCAATTGCGGAATATTATCAAATAAATCGCTTTTTCTCTGTTGTAAATCCGCCAATCTGTCTTCCAAATCTTTTATTTGTTTGGCAAATTTCTCCGGATTTTCACAGCTACTAGACAACTTGTCTTTTGTTTTGGAGTTTTTTAAATCCTCTAAAAATTCTTGATAATCTTCCAAAAGCGCTTCTCCTCCCCCGTCTCTGCTCGGACCATCTCCCCACATTATATAAGCGCCGACACCGGCCATTGTCGCCACTCCTCCTAAAATCAAAGTTATTTTGGGTAAAGTCATAATAAAGTTATTTTAAATATTTTGAGTTTATATCATACAAAATAAAAACATTTTAGGCAAATGAAAAAGCGCCCGGTTTTTGCCCAGGCGCAAAAAATCAAAAAACTCTTTTACCACATTTTTCACAATACTTATGTGGTAAATTCAAATAACCGACCTTTTCATACCTGACAGTACAATCGGCAACCAGCCCGCAGTTTTCACAAAAACCAAAAGTTTTCTCTTCTTTTTTTTCTTCTGTCTTGACTACTTGATCTTCTTGCATCTTTTTTCTCCTCCAAAAAAGTTTTTAAACGATTGTTATATAAAGAACTATTTTTAAAAACCCGCCCTATGAAGGGCGGGATAATTTAATTTTTAAAATAATTGATACTAAATGGAAATTTCGCTATTTTTACTTCTTCGGTCAAACGACCTATCTCAAAAAATGAATCCCAAATAAAAGCCCCGAAAACCAAAAGAAAAGCGATTACTCCCAAAGCAATAAAAACTTTTGTCATAATCTCAATAGTGGTTTGACCATGACGACTGAAGTTTTGCTTTTTTTCCATTTGAGCAATACGTTCTCCGGTTTTGAGCACAGTGTCGGGGTTGAGTGAAATACTATCTATCCTTTCAGATACAAGAAATTCGGCAAATTTCGGATAATCGCTTGGCGCTTGTCCGCAAATCCCGACTTTACAACCGTTTTTATGCGCAGTTTTGATAACATCGCGAATCAATTTCTTCACCGCTTCGTTATTTTCATCATAAATATGAGAAACCAACGCACTATCTCTATCCACTCCGAGAGTCAATTGAGTCAAGTCATTACTGCCAATACTAAAACCGTCAAAAATTTTACTAAATTCGTCGGCCAAAATAACGTTACTCGGGATTTCACACATTACATAAACTTGCAATCCGTTTTTACCGCGTTCCAATCCGTATTCTTTCATGGTGCTCAAAACTTTTTTCCCTTCCTCTACCGTTCGACAAAAAGGCACCATCACGATAACATTTTTTAACCCCCATTTTTCTCTAACTTTTTTTATAGCTTCACATTCCAATCTGAAACCTTCTTTATATTTTGGATCATAATACCGAGAAGCGCCACGCCAACCGAGCATAGGATTTTCTTCTTTAGGCTCATAATCGGTTCCCCCAATAAGTGTGGCATATTCATTGGTTTTGAAATCTGATAAACGCAATATGACATCATGAGGATAAAAAGCGGCGGCGATAAAAGCTATGCCCTCGGCCAATTTATCTATGCAATATTGAGTTTTGTCTTTATAACCGAGAGTCAATTTATCTATTTTTTCTTTGACTGTTTTATCTTTTATTTTATCATAATTTATCAAAGCCATCGGATGAATTTTGATAAAATTGGTAAAGATAAACTCTTCTCTGGCCAAACCTACACCGTCACTATTTAGATGTGCCAAAGAAAAAGCACTATCCGGATCTCCGATATTCATCATGATTTTGGTTTTGGTTTTGACTTTTTCTTTTACTTCATCTCTTTGCACTTCAAACGGCATTTTTTTATCATAAACATAACCGACTTCACCCTCCGCACAAGAAACAGTTACTTCTTGGCCTGTTTTTATTTTTTTCCTTGCACCCTCGGCACCGACAACACACGGCACGCCAAGTTCGCGAGATACTATGGCAGCATGCGATGTTTTACCACCCTGCTCAGTCACGATAGCGGCCGCAATTTTCATGATAGGTTCCCAATCAGGATCCGTAATCCTAGTCACCAATACTTCACCTTTTTTGAAAAGTTTCATTTGCGCCGGATTTTCTATCACTCGCGCTTTGCCTATGCCGATTTTCTGTCCGATACTCAGGCCCTCGCAAAGAACTTTCCCTTTTTGTTTGAGTTTATAAGTTTCTATAACTGATTTTTTGGATAATAAATTTTTTACTGTTTCACTGCGAGCTTGGACGATAAACATTTTACCGGTTTCTCCGTCACGCGCCCACTCTATATCCATCGGATGACCATAGTGTTCCTCTATCTTCATTGCCCAAGAAGCCAACAATAAAACATCTTTATCTTTCAAACAAAAACTTTCACGATCTTTTTTATCAGTTATCGCTTGCTTGGTTCCGCCTTTTTTATCATAAACCAATTTTACTTCTTTACTTCCCAATCTTCTGGAAATGATAGAATCATGTCCTTGGCGTAATCCTTCTTTGAAAACATAAAATTGATCCGGGATTATCCTGCCTTGCACCACATATTCTCCTAAACCAAAAGTGCCACTTACCAAAACTACTCCGTCAAAACCGCTTTCGGTATCCAGTGTAAAAATAACTCCCGACTGACCGATATCTGATCGTACCATTTCTTGAACACAAACCGAAAGAGAGACCTCCATATGATCAAATCCTTTGTCTATACGATAAGAAATTGCTCTGTCGGTAAAAAGAGAAGCCATGCATTTTTTCACCGCCAACAACAATTCTTTATCTCCACTAATGTTAAGATATGTTTCTTGTTGACCGGCAAAACTGGCATCCGGCAAATCCTCGGCTGTCGCGCTACTTCGAACCGCTACGCTCAAAACTTTTTTTCCAGATTTTTTTGTCAATTCACGGTAAGAATTCAAAATTTCCCTGCTAATCTCCCAAGGCATCTCCGCTTTTAACATCAATTCTCTGATTTTTTTTCCGGCAAAAGCCAATTTTTTAACATCAGTACCATCAATCCCTTTGAGTAGTTTCTTGATTTTCTCTTCTAATCCGTTTTGTTGTAAAAAAATACGATACCCCTGCGCAGTGACGGCAAAACCGTCCGGAATAACAACACCTTTTTTAGTGAGGTGTCTAAACATCTCACCAAGTGAGGCATTTTTCCCGCCTACGCTCGGAATATCTTTGATGGTAGTTTCTCTAAACCACTTGATGTATTTATTTTGATTTGGCATAAACCCCCTTAATTAATAAAAGCTCTAAATTCTAAAATCTAAACTCTAAACAAAAAAGTTTTAATATTTAATATTAAACATTGTTTAGGGTTTAGAAATTAGGATTTCGAATTTAATTTATTGTATCACACTTTTATCATTTTGAGAAACCCCTCTTCATCCACAATTTTTATTCCTAAATCCTTGGCTTTATCGTATTTACTTCCCGGGTTATCCCCAACTATCACCGCAGTAGTTTTTTTACTGACACTTTCGGAAATTTCTCCACCCAGAGATTTTATTTTTTCTTTGGCTTGTTCACGCGACATCGCCGACATCGTGCCGGTCAATACATATGTTTGTCCGGTAAGCGGACCGGTCTTTTTGTGCGCGATTTGTTTTTCTATTTCCACTCCATTTAAAATCAACTTTTCAATATATTTTAAATTCTTTTTATTTTTGAAATATTCTTCAACCGACAGAGCCACTTTTTCACCCACTCCATAAACTTGTTGTAAATCTTCCGCACTGGCATTTATCAGATTGTCCAAAGTTTTGAAATTTTCCGCCAAATCTTCCGCTGTTTCCTCGCCAACTTGCGGGATACTTAGCGCGTTGATAAATCTACTAAAAGAAATTTTTCTTTTTTCGTTTATCGCTTCCACCAAATTGCGCGCGGATTTTTCGCCAAACCTTTCCAAACTTTCCAAATCTCCGACAGTCAAAGAAAAAAGGTCGGCCGCGTCTTCTATCAAACCCTCGTTGACCAGTTGTTCCACGACTTTCTCTCCGCAATGATCAATATCAAAACATTTTTTACTCACAAAATGCGTGATTTTTTGCAGTTCTTGCGCAAAACAATTTTTGTTTTGGCAAAATAAAATCACTTGATTGGAATTATCCCCGGCATTCAATTTTTTATTGGAAACTTCACTGCCGCAAACCGGACATTTTGTTGGACGATGGAAACCTTTTTCTTTACCTGTGCGCAAACCAGTTAAAACTTTCACAATTTTTGGAATAACATCACCGGCTTTTTCCACAATCACCGTATCGCCTATTTTTACTCCCAACCTGTCTATTTCATCAAAGTTGTGCAGAGTAGCATGAGTCACGGTAGTCCCAACCAACTGCACTGGTTTAAGCTTAGCCACCGGTGTCAAAGCTCCTGTTCTGCCAACTTGAACATATATTTCTTCTACTATGGAAGTTCCTTGTTCAGCCGGAAATTTGAAAGCTATAGCCCAGCGCGGTGATTTACCGGTAAAACCTAAACGTTCTTGATAATGGCGTTGATTAACTTTGATTACCACTCCGTCAATCCAATAATCTTCTTTTTCTTTTTTCTTTTGCCACTCTTGCCAAAAAGCAACCACTTCCTGCAAATTTTTACACAAACAACGATAAGGATTGACTTTGAACCCCAAAGCTTCCAAGCGCTTCAACTCTTTTTCTTGAGTATCGGGTATTATCCCGGAAGAAATATCATAAATAAAAGTATCCAAATTTCTTTTGGCTACGATAGAACTGTCCAATTGTCGAATCGTACCAGCCGCGGCATTGCGCGGATTGGCGAAAATCTGCTCACCGGCTTTTTCTCTTTCTTTATTGAGTTTTTCCAAATTGCTTTTTCCCAAAAAAACTTCTCCCTCAGTGATAATGTCTATCTCTTGCGTAATTTTAAGCGGCACACTTTGGATAGTTTTGATATTTTGTGTCACATTTTCTCCGACTTTTCCGTCTCCGCGAGTAGCTGCGGTTTTCAAAACACCTTTTTCATAAGTAAAAACTATATGCAAACCATCTATTTTGAGCTCGCACATATACTCAATATCGCCGGGGCGCTTACCTGTTTCTTTTTCTAGATAATTCAAAACTTTATTTTCCCAGTCTTGCATATCTTCCAGTGAAAAAGCGTCGTCAAAACTCCACTGCGATACAGCATGTGTAACTTTTTCAAATTTTGGCAGCGGTTTACCTGCCACGCGCTGGGTCGGAGAATCCGGCGTAATAAGTTCCGGATTTTGAGCTTCCAGCTCATAAAGTTCTTTTTTGAGACTATCAAGCGCCGCATCGGAAATCTCTTGTTTATCTAAAACATGATATTGGTAGCGATAATGATCGATTTCTTTGCGTAATTTTTCTATGCGTTTTTTAATTTCGTCGTAAGACATAAAATTTTAAAATCCTAAATTCTAATTTCTAAACTCTAAACAATATCAAAATTAAAATATCAAATTTATACAATCGTTATTTTAATATTAAATATTTAATATTGTTTAGGATTTAGGATTTAGAAATTAGAGCTTAGTTTACTTTATAAAATTCATATACCACCTTATTATATAGTCCCCATAATACATCGCAACTAGCGTCCCAACCACAAGAAACGTTCCAAACGGAATTTCCGAACCCATTTTCCTTTTTTTCATAATAATCAAAGATATTCCAACCAATGCGCCAAGCCAATAAGCTATCAGCAATACGATGATGGTTTTGCTTATCCCCAAAAGCGCACCTATCAAAACTCCAAAACGCACATCCCCCCCGCCTATCCATCTGCCTTTGGAAAATATATATTGTAGCGCAAAAAAACCAAATCCGAACAAAATACCGTAAAAAATAGAAAGATAATCCGGTTTGTCCAAAAACAGCAATCTGATAAATACTATACTTGTCGTCGCCCAAATAACTCCAGGTAAAATCTCTTTATACAAAGCGTCATATAAAAAGATAAAAACCAAAACCGAAGCAATAAACAATTCAAAAATCAAATTGTATAAACTGAAATAAAAAGAATTATAATTAAACCACCCTACAAAAACAAATAGCGCGCCGGTAAAAAATTCTGTCAAAAAATAATACAAAGGTATTTTGACTTGGCAGGTTTTACAACGTCCGGCCAAAAACAAAAAGCTCAAAATAGGTATATTTTCATACCAAGCAAGTTGTCTCCCGCAAGCGGGACATAAACTGCGTTCAAAAATAAATTTTTTATTATTTTTTAAACGCCAAGCTAGGCAGTTGAGGAAACTACCGATGATGGAGCCGAAGATAAATAATATAAAGAAATATGTTAAATTCACAAAAATACTTTATTAAAGGAAATATCTCAAATCTCAAAACGCAAAAGTCAAAACCAAAACCTTAAATGTCAAAACTAACACAAAGTGTCATTACGAATCCGCAAAGCGGATGAAGTAATCCCACTGTTTTCTGAATTTTGTGGGATTGCTTCGTCATTATATTCCTCGCAATGACAAAGTTTTAGGGTTTTGAGTTGTAGTTTTGAGATTTGACATTTGAGTTTTGAGTTAAAAAACTAAAGATTATTTTAATGTGATCGAATTTACTCAAAATATTATATTCATTATTTTACTCCATTTCCCCACTTTTTACAATAAAATAAAACCCGCCGATTTCTCAGCGAGTTTTATTTGGAATTAATTCCTATCAATTACTACGGGGTAACATTTGTAAGACCGTTTTGAGTAGCTTCGATAGTACCGGTGAAATTACCAGAAGTACCTTCTAATGTAGCTTGAATGCTATAAGAAGTAGTAGCTCCTACGTAAGAATAATATTCACCTGGTAGCGGACCGGCTGGAACTTGATTCATATAGGTGATAGCTGGAGCAGCAGAACAAGTTTCCTCAAAACCTTCGGTGGTGAAACAAGAAGTACTTGCAGTACCCAAGTCTGCAGTAACCACTGGATAGGTGTTGTTTTCGTTGAAATAAAGTTCCAACGCAGTTTGTAATTGTTTAAGATCGGAAAGTCTTTTGGAATCGCGAGCTTTTTCACGGGCGTTACCCAAAGCTACAACTGCCAAAGTGGACAATAAACCGATGATAGCGATTACTACCAACAACTCGATTAATGTAAAACCTTTTTTATTCATATGTTCACCCCCTTTCTATATTTAGGGATATTTTAATACTGGTATAGTCTATCATATTTTCTATTTTTCTGCCAATACTCTTTTTATTTTATCTACAAGCTCACTCGGTGAAAAGTGAATTTTGATAAGATAATCCGCGATTCCAAGCGCCAAACCTTTTTCCACATCTTTTTTCTGACCGAGCTTGGTAATGATAATCACCGGAATATTTTTAATTTTTTTATCATTCTTTATCCGAGTCAAAATATCAAACCCGTTTTCTTTGCCCAGCGCCACTTCAAGCAATATCAAAGACGGTTCTTTGGTCCCTGCCAAAAAAATCCCCTTTTCTCCTGTCTTGGCGGTTATTACTTTGAAACCGTTCATGGCCAAGTTTTTTTCGTAAATATCGGCTAGAAAAGCGTCGGGCTCTATAAGAAGTATATTGGGTTTTTGAATCATAAATTTTAACAAAAACTCTAAGCTCTAATTTCTAATCTCTAAACAATATAGAAATTTAAATATTTAATATTGGATATTGTTTAGGATTTAGAGCTTAGGATTTAGAATTTTTTACACTATCTTTCTCAGTGCCAATCCTATCGCCACCGCCATTCTCGGACCTATCTCGTTAAGCACGGGTTTGAGTTTTTCTTGATGAACCGACCTGGCCCACGGATCACCCAAAAAACAACGCATCTGAAATTTATCCGACAAAAACTGCGCCAAATAAGGAATTTTGGCCGCTCCGCCGGTCAAGATGATTTTTTCCGGTCTTTTTTCTTCGTTTCCAGCTTGTCGCAGATAAACATCAAAACCGTATTCTATTTGTTTGACTACAGGATCCAAAACAGGATGAAGCAGATTCAAAAATTTTTCTTTTTCCAAAGAATTTTTTCCATTGCCCAGATGATAACGGAAAAGATCCATTTTGATCTGTTCTATTTCTTCCACCTTTACCCCAAGAGCTTTTTGTAAAATAGCATCTATCTTATTTCCACCCAAAGTCAACGAGTGATGAGTGATAGGAGCGCCTTGATCAACGATAAAAAAATTGGTTCTCTCCGCTCCCATATCAATAAGCATAGTAACCGCATTATCGCGTCCTATCAGAGATCTCGCCAAAGCCACAGATTCAGGCTCCAACGCTTCCAATGTCAAACCGGCTTTGGTAAATACTTGAGTATAGAAAGTCACCAGTTTTTTACTAACCGCATTAACAATGACTTTTTGGTTTTTGGAACCGTTGTTGATGATCTGATAATCCAAAGCCATCTCATCTATAGGCAGTGGCAACAATTTCTTAACTTCGGCTTTCAAAACCGCATCAAATTCTTTTTTGTCCATTTGCGGTAAATTGATAACCGTATGAAAAACGGCAGAAATAGGCAAACTGGCAGTCGCCGCTTTGGAAACAGTTTTACACATTTTACAAACCGCCCGCAACTCTGATGCATAGTTTTCCACCTGTGCCGGATCCTGGGCTTGCGGGTTTTCTATCATTTTCATCTCCTTACCCACAGGAGAGGTTTTTATTTGAGCTAAATCATCCATACTTCTTTCACTGGCGGAAAAAAGACGGTGGATATTTTTCTTTTCAAAACTACTGCCATAAGTAAATAATACCGGGCGATTTTTTTCTTTCTTCATTTCCACCAATTTGATGCCGTGAGCGCCCAAATCAACCCCGAGATAAGAAATTTGTTTGGAGAAAAACATACAATGAAAATTTTTAATTTTTAATTTTGCAATTTTTAATGAATTTTCAATCGCAGTAAAATTATACCATATTTTATTGTTAAAAGCTACAGGAGTTGAAAAATGTGATAAAATAAGTTAAAATCTTAATGTCATTGCGAGGAATGTAATGACGAAGCAATCCCACAAAATTCAGAAAGCAGCGAGATTGCCACGGCCCTTCGGGTCTCGCAATGACACTCATTCTAAAATCAAAAATCTAAAATACTTTTATGTCTCTATCCCTATTCAACACTCTGGGTCGTCAAAAACAACTTTTTACCCCTATCAAAAAAGGCAAGGTCGGTATTTATACTTGCGGGCCCACAGTTTATGATTACGCGCATATCGGAAACTTACGCTCTTTTGTTTTTGAAGATGTCCTCAAAAGAGTTTTGCAATACAATAAATATAAGGTGAAGCACATAATGAATATCACTGATGTCGGACATCTGGTTTCAGATAGTGACGAGGGTGAAGATAAGATGGAAAAAGGCAGTCGTCGCACCGGTAAAACCGCTTGGGAAATAGCCGATTTTTATACCGAGGCTTTCAAACAAGACTTACAAAATCTCAATATTTTATTTCCTGATAATTTTTGTCGCGCTACCGATCACATCAAAGAACAGTTAGACTTGATAAAAAAATTGGAGAAAAAAGGTTTTACTTACAAAATTAAAGACGGTATTTATTTTGACACTTCCAAACTAAGTGATTATGGCAAACTGGCCAATCTGCAAAACCAAACTCTGCGAGCCGGGGCCAGAGTAGAAATGGGTGAGAAAAAAAATCCGACTGATTTTGCTCTTTGGAAATTTTCCGATCCAAAAGAAAAAAGACAGATGGAATGGGAAAGTCCTTGGGGCGCGGGTTTCCCTGGTTGGCATTTGGAATGCTCTGCTATGTCTACCAAATACTTGGGCGAAACTTTTGATATTCACTGTGGAGGCATTGATCATATCCCCGTGCATCACACCAACGAAATCGCGCAAAACGAAGGCGCGTTTGGCAAACCTATGGCGAATTTTTGGTTACACAACGAATTTCTCAACTTAAAAGACGCCAAAATGTCCAAATCCGGAGAAAATTTTATCACCCTGCCTTCATTGATTGAAAAAGGATATTCCCCGCTCGCCTATCGTTATTTTCTCCTACAAGCTCATTATCGCAAACAACTGATTTTCAGTTTTGAAGCTTTAACCTCCGCACAAAATGGTCTTAAACATTTATACGAGGAAGCAAAACAATTAAAATTTTGGTCTTCACGAGAAAACCAAATAACTGATTCTAATAATACTAATTTTTATTTAGATAAGTTCAAAGAATTAATTAGCGATGATTTGGATACCCCAAATGCTTTGGCCCTAACTTGGGATATGTTAAGTGATAAAAACATTTCTTCCAAAGAAAAACTTAAAATACTTTTGAAATTTGACGAAGTGTTTGGTTTGAAAATAAAAGAAAATCTCAAAGAAACAAAAACAAAAATTTCCGATGACGCGGAAAAAATTATTAAAGAGCGCGATGAGGCAAGAAAAAATAAAGATTGGGGCAAGAGTGATGAGTTGCGAAAAAAGCTGGAAGATATGGGGTATAAAGTGGAAGATGGGAAGGATGGAACCAAAATAAGCAAGTAAGCTTGTAAGCAGTAAAACTGTAAAGTACCTCCCTGTCATTGCAAGCGAAGCGAAGCAATCCCACGAAATTCAGAAAGCAGTGGGATTGCCACGACCCTTCGGGTCTCGCAATGACAAAAAAACTCGATCACAATTGGTCGAGTTTTTGCTTTTAAAACGAACACTTCAACCTATAGTCAGAAGTGTTCATTTTGTCTAATCTCAGCCAAAACTCAATTTTAAAAGTATCACAAATAAGGGTATTTGTTATTATTTGAAAAAAATGATATAATGTAAAAAAATAAAAATGTGGCTATAACTCCAGAAAAACAACTAGATAATCAAACAATTATACACCCTGAACAAGGGGTTGATTTTGACGTAAAAGAAACCCCGGAAAAAGCTAAGACAAAAGAAATTTCCGAAAGAGAACCGGAGAAAAAGGAAGAGATAAAAAAAGAAACTGAAAAAAAGCCGTTATTTCGCAAACCCAAAGTACCGGTTTTACCTATCAAAAGAGCCAAAGATGAGATAGAAGTAAAAGTGGAAAAAATCATGGAAGAAGGGCTCAAGGAAGCGTTTGAAAAAATGTCCCCTATCGCTCAACAAGAATTCAAAATAAAGGGCGAAGAAACTGCTGAAAAAATATCTCAGCTACTCAAAAAAACTCACGTGAAAGTAAAAAAAATATTTGCCCTACTTTTTGATTGGCTCAAGATGATACCGGGAGTAAATTATTTTTTCTTAGAACAAGAAGCCAAAATCAAAGCCGACAAAATCATAGCTTTAAAAAATCATCTCCAAAAATAATTATGTCTATTTTGGGAATTTTTGAAATCAATTTAAGTTTACCCATTTTAACTTCCCTGGGTTTTGCGCCGGAGATTCAGACTATCGTCGCCGCTTCTTTTTTGATTTTGGTTTGTCTATTTTTGATGATCAAAATTTTACGCGTTATCCTGCATGAAAAAACTCGTCGCGGTAAGGCTTTCAAAAAAACTATTTTTCTCGTCCGTGTTCCCAAAGAGCGCAAAGGCGAAAAATCCGAAAGCCCGGGTGAAGAAAACATCACTCAAATTCGCGAACAAATCGCTACGGCGGAAACTCTTTTTTCCAACTTAGCCGGTTTACGCCCACAAAGCGGGCTTGGCGCTTGGCTTGCCGGTCGCAACGATCACATGTCTTTTGAAATAGTGGTTAGAGACGGCGCTATCTCTTTTTATGTCGCTGTTCCGCAAAAAATCAGCAGTTTGGTAGAACAACAGATTCACGCTCAATACTCCGGCGCCGAGATTACACAAGAGCCTGATTATAATATTTTCAAACCCCAAAGCCATATTGTCGGCGCTTATCTGACCTTCAAAGAAAAATCTTTCTTCCCTTTCAAGACTTACAAAAATAGTGATAGCGATCCCCTACCAGCACTACTTAATCCGCTTTCCAAATTGGAAAATGACGAAGGCGCTCTGGTTCAATATGTCATTCGTCCGGCACATTCTTCTTGGCGCAAAGAAGGTGTACGGATAATCCGCGCTATCAAAGAAGGGAAAAAATTTGAATCAGTACTCAAAAGTTCTGGTCTTGGCAATGCCGCCGCCAGCTGGAAAAAAGTTATTTTTTCCAGCCAGAAAAAAGACGGCATGACCACACCCAATGAACCTTATCACCTGACTCAGATGGAAGAAGAAATGGTCAAGGGCATGGAAGAAAAAATCAGTCATGGTGGATTGGAATTAACAGTACGTCTGGTAAGTTCGGCCAATACTCGTGAAAAAGCTCAGGTAAACCTGGACAATATTATCAATTCTTTTTCTCAATACAATATTTATCGTTACGGCAATTCTTTTTCCGCGCTCATCCCCCGTAAACCAAATCGCTTGATTCAAGATTCTATCTATCGCGCTTTTAATGAAAAGTTCACGCGCGTTGCCTCCACTGAAGAAATGGCTTCTTTTTGGCATATGCCTCTGCCTTCTACTGAAACTCCGCGTATCAATTGGCTTGGCGCTCGCAAAGCTCCCCCGCCTCTAAATCTGCCAAAAGAAGGTATTGTTTTAGGCAGAGCTGTTTATCGTGGCGAAGAAACCATAGTGCGCATGAAGAGAGCTGATAGACGTCGTCATATGTATGTTATCGGTAAATCCGGTTCCGGTAAATCCGTCTTTATTCAAAACCTGGCCGTGCAAGATGTACTCAACGGTGAAGGTGTTTGTGTTGTAGATCCGCACGGAGATTTTGCCGAATATGTTCTACAACACGTCCCCAAAGAACGAGCTGAAGACGTTATTTATTTCAACCCGGCTGATACTGACCGACCGATAGGGTTAAATATGCTCGAAGTCAAAACTGAGGAACAAAAAGATTTTGCTTGTCAGGAAATGATTTCTATGTTTTATAAAATGGTTACCGATCCTTCTATGATCGGTCCGATGTTTGAACACCAGATGCGTAACGTGATGCTAACCCTCATGTCTGATCTGGAAACTCCCGGCACTATCGCAGAAATACCGCGCATGTTTACAGATGATGAATTTGTGGAAACTTGGAAGAAAAAATTGAAAGATCCGGTAGTAATGGCTTTTTGGGAAAAAGAAATGGCCAAAACTTCCGATTTTCACAAATCCGAAATGCTTGGTTATCTCATTTCCAAAGTCGGACGTTTTACCGAAAACGCCATGATCAGGAATATCATCGGCCAATCTCATTCGGGTTTCAATTTTCGAGAAATCATGGACCAAAAGAAAATTTTGATAGTCAATCTGTCCAAAGGTTTGATAGGCGAAATCAACGCCAATCTGCTTGGGCTCATCATAGTATCCAAAATCCAAATGGCGGCCATGGAGCGCGCCGGTATACCGGAAGAAGATCGCCATGATTTCTTTTTATATATGGATGAATTCCAAAATTTCATCACCGATTCTATCGCCACTATATTGTCTGAAGCTCGCAAATATCGCTTAGAGCTCATCATGGCTCACCAATATCTCAAACAGTTAGAAGATAACAAAGGCAAAACCACAGTTCGTGATGCGGTGCTTGGTAACGCCGGCACGATAGTTTCTTATCGTATCGGGGTGGAAGACGCGGAAATTCTTCAAAAAGAATTTTCTCCGATTTTCTCCGCTTATGACTTGATGAATGTGGAACAATATACCGTTTATATCAAATTACTTATTGACAATACTGCCGCCAAACCGTTTAATATGAATATCTACGCTCCGACACCGGGCAACAAAGAACTGGCTGCGGCTATCAAAGAACTGTCTCGTCTCAAATACGGCCGTCCGCGCGAAGTGGTAGAAGCGGAAATTTTGGAACGCTCAGCACTGGGATCTATCATGCCGGTACCAAATTCCATAGAACCGAGTCTCTAAATTTTTTAATTAAATTATAACAAGGGGGATATCTTGTTTTTTTATTATGTCAACTCTCTATCGTAAATACAGACCGCAGAAATTCTCCGATTTGGTAGAACAAAAACATTTGGTTCAGACTTTGCAAAATGAAATCAGCAGTAACAAAATCGCCCATGCTTATCTTTTTTCCGGGCCCCGAGGTATCGGTAAAACTACCTTGGCTAGAATCTTTGCCAAAGCCATCAACTGTCCAAATCGCAAAGAGGAAGAATTTGAACCTTGTGATAATTGTTCATCTTGCGCCGAGATAACCGCTTCGCGAAATATTGATGTTTTGGAAATGGACGCCGCTTCTCATACGGGGGTAGATAATGTCCGCGAAAATATCATAGAAAACGCTCAATTCAAACCGACTAAATCAAGATATAAAGTTTTTATTATTGACGAAGTACACATGCTTTCCACTTCGGCTTTTAACGCACTACTAAAAACTCTGGAAGAACCGCCCGCTCACGCCGTCTTTATCCTGGCTACCACCGAATCACAAAAAATTCCGGCGACTATCGTTTCTCGATGTCAACGATTCAATTTCAAAAAAATAAACCTGGATTCTGTCGTAGAACGTTTAGAAAAAATCGCCGAACAAGAAAAAATAAAAGTTGATAAAAAAGTTTTGCGTCAAGTGGCAGCCAAAAGCGATGGCTGTTTGCGCGATGCCGAAAGCCTACTCGGTCAAATTTTTTCTTTGGGAAAAAATAAAATTACACAGGAAGACGCGCAAAATGTTTTACCTTCCGGAGATATCCAGACCGTAGTTGATTTTGCAGATTTTATTTTACAAAAAAACCAAGCCGGCGCTCTGCAAATCATAGACGATTTGACTCAAGACGGTAAATCTCTGGCTCAATTTCATGATGATTTATTGCAATTTTGGCGACTACTCCTAATGCTTAAAAACAAAATCAAAACTTCCGCGCTTTATGAGCTAAACAGCGATACTCTCAAACAGATGGAGGAATTAGTCAAAAAAGTTTCAGACCGGGAACTGCTAAACTTGGCTGATCTGACTATGAAGCGAATGGTTTTTGCCAAAAACTGTCCGATCACAGAACTTCCTCTGGAGCTTCTGGTAATAGAATCTTTATCTGAACAAGAAACTCAAGAGATAAAAAAAATAAATCATGACAATTTCCCAAAAAAACCGATTTTGAAAGATGTTAGTTTACCGACCAAAAAAGAACCTGAACAAAAAAAAGAGATTCTGCCGACGGTCGCAGAAATAAAAGAAAAGGAAGAAGTGAAAAAAGAAGAAACAAATAAACGCTTGATATCTTTTGAAGAGATAAATGAAAAATGGCCGGAAGTTTTGAATAAAATAAATGAAAAAAGCCCTTCGCTTTTGTTTGTCATGAAAATGGCCAACTTGATGGAGATAAACGAAAATGTTTTGTCTCTAGCCTTACCATATGATTTTCATCAAAAAAAGGTAAAGGACAATAAAAACAACGAACTTCTTCAAGAAATTTTCATGGAAATTTTTGGAGAACACCTGCAACTCCAATGCACAGTTGCGGAAAAACCTTTTAATGCGGAAATCAATGATTTGGCTGCAGATTTTGGCGGACAAGTAGTGTAAAAGCAGGTAAGCCAGTAAACTTATAAGCTAGTAAGCAGTGAAACAATAATCGTCATCCCTGCGAAAGCAGGGATCTAGGACTTTTAATCACCGCCACTGGATTCCTGCTGTAGTTTATACCCGCTTGACGGGTGCAGGAATGACAAAACAAAACTATGCATAAATTTATTTTATTTTTACTACTTCTACTCCCCTGCTCGGTTAGCGCAATTGACGACCAAAAAGAAATCGTCAACTTGGAGGTACCATTTATCAGTGAAGCGCCGGAAAAAATCTGGTCCGGTCCTTGGTTAAATGGTTGTGAAGAAGCCAGCATCGCGATGGTAGATAATTTTTATATCGGTAAAAACAAAGTTACACCAAAAGATGCCGCTATTTTAATGAATAAACTTTTTGCTTGGCAAAATAAAATTTATAAAAGTAACGCCAATAGTAATGCCACTCGTACCGTTGAAATGGTTTTGAAAAATAATCTTTCTTTCAAAACTCGTATTGTTCGCGACCCGACACTGGATCAAATTAAGAATGAATTACGCGCCAATCGTCCGGTGATTTCTCTGCATTATGGTTTGGATCTCAAAAATCCGGATCTGATTTTCCGTCGTGATGGTTCAGCTTACCACATGGTTGTAATAAAAGGGTTTGATGATAATACGAATGAATTTATCGTCCATGACAACGGCTCACACAAAAACGGTATTGACTTTCGCTATAAATATGATATTTTGATGTCCAGTCTACGCGATTATAATCACAAAACCGATAAAACCGAAAAACCGGGCACAGTGATTTTTACTAAACAATATTTCACCGCCAAAGTAGCTGGCAATCCGGCTATTTATCTCATTGAAGAAGGGGTTAAAAAACCTTTTCCGCACAGCGGTGTTTTCAAACAGATGGGCTGGCAATTTTCCCAGGTTCGTCGCGTTTCCGCACAATTTTTGGAAAATTTACAAAACGCTGAATTGGCATATCAATAATAATTTATTCGAGGATCGTCTAACGGTAGGACAACAGACTCTGAATCTGTTTATCGGGGTTCGAATCCCTGTCCTCGAGCCAAATTGTATGTTGCGAGTTTATTGCCTCGGCGCTTCGCGCCTCGGCAGGCAGATTGTATAGTATTTGCCAAGATTTTTTGGG
>Ga0208040_1000753_pt1 | contig 36573 bp, 43 predicted proteins | sample AD_UKC083_MetaG_FD_184431 | JGI IMG/M metagenome (GOLD analysis project Ga0208040, IMG submission 184431) | Active sludge microbial communities of municipal wastewater-treating anaerobic digesters from USA - AD_UKC083_MetaG (SPAdes) (version 2) | ecosystem: Engineered > Bioreactor > Anaerobic >...
TTAATAATATAATGTAAACATGAACACAAAGGGTTTAATAATTCTTCTGGGCATACCCGTACTAACAATTGTATCTCTCTTGTTTATAAATAATATTGCATTAATGGGGGATCACCCATATCAAACCCAGGAAGATACTTTGCAAAGAGAATCCTCTTACAGCCAGGGTATATCACCTAATCAAAAGGAAAACCTAAAAATTCCAACTGATACGGAATTTATAGAATTATTCTTTAATACTATACAAAGCGGAAATATAAATATTGCTTTATCTATGATGGATAAATCTACTATTCAAACACAAGATCAGATAGATACTTGGGTTCAACATTTTAATGCCTTTAAAACTGTAAAAGTATTAAATATAGAAGAATCTGAGAAAGATATCTGGACAGATACTATGCATAAGTTTAAAGTAAATATAGAAGTTGAAATAAAAGATATTGCTAAGGGTGCTACTATTCCAAATTTTGGATGGGGCGAGGGGGATAACATTAGGTGGATTACTGTAATAAAAGGAGAGGATGAACTTTGGAGAATAAAAGAAATAGCTACAGGAATGTAGAACTATAAAAGTATTTATTTTAGCTCAATTGAGCATGTAAATAATTAGAAGGAGGTTTCTATGGAAGAAAATAATCAGGATGTTCAGTCTACTAAGGATCAAGATAGTACAGATAAGGGTAAGAATACCGGTATGGCAATAGTTGCCTACCTTATATTTTTTGTTCCTTTACTAACGGATTCAAAGAATGATCCGTTCGTTAAGTTTCATGTAAAGCAGGGAATTATTTTATTCGCCCTGGGAGTTATTAATTTTATTATTTCTTTCATAATTCCATTTTGGGCATTTGTTTCTCCGTTGGTTAGTGTAGCTTCACTCGTCCTTATAATTATAGGTATTATAAACGCAGCAAATGGAAAACAAGAATATTTACCTGTAATAGGTAAATATGCGGAAAAGTTCCTAAAGTTTTAATTAATGTCAGCAGTATAAAAATATGAAAATAAATAATAGTAAAAAAATAACGTTACTGATTCTTCTGCCTTTGCTAGTTATCGGTGTTACAGGGTGTACAAAAAAGAATACTGAAGAAAATATATCAAAAGATAAAAATGTAATACAAAAAACGGAAGAAGTAATTCAGGGGACAGTAGAGGATATTATAGCTAAGGGAGGTAATGCATCATGTAAGTATGAGATTGATGAAAAGGATGGTGGAAAGATTGAATCTACAGCATATATTGCAGGCAGTAAGTTTAGAACCGATACTATTACAGTAGACGCTGACGGTAAAAGACAAGAATTTCATATGGTATCCGATGGAGATTGGTCGTACATTTGGAATGAAGTAGGGGAAAAGGGAGTTAAAGTAAAATATTCAGATTTAGCACAGGACGAAAACTCCCCTCAGACCAGCAGTCAAGCTATTAGAGAAGCTATGAAAGGAACAATGTACGAATGTACTCCTGTATTGATAGCTGATCAGTCTAAATTTAATGTACCCTCCGATATTAAGTTTGAAGATATTGGAGAAACAATGAAAGCAATGCAGGAACAAAGTGACAAGATAATGAAAGATATGTGTAGTGCCTGTGATCAAATGGAATCAGCTGCTGAGATAGCAAACTGTAAAAAAGATTTAAACTGTCAGTAAATCTAAATACTGATAGAGAGGTCCGTCAATAAAACCTCTTGATCTGTAGTATTGTCTCGTACCAACAGAAGATATGACAGAGAGGCGTTTTACGCCTCTCTTTTTTGATATCAATATTGCTTTTTCCAGTAATTTCTTACCTAATCCCATATGTTGAACACTATTGTTTCTTTTCATATTATTTATCTCTAAAGATTGGCCGTATATATGTATCTCCCTAATTATTGCGCTATTTAATAATTCATCTATTGTTGATGTATTTCTATTCGGTATATGAAGTCTAAGAAATCCAAGTAGTTTATTATTTACTGTTGTATATTCAAGAAAGTATTCTTTTCCTGAGGTAGTGTTATACACATAGTGTTTATATACAGGCTTCTGATTAATATCATATTTATTTTTTATTTCCCTATACCTTATCTCCTCAACCACTTTGCTAAAAGATAGATTCTCAACATCCTGTCTTAAATTACTCTTCTTATTCCCCGCCAAGATATCTTCTGAAGATATATCTCTTATCATTCTTGTTATTCTGCAATATCTCGGTGTATTAATAAGACATTTTATAAGTAGATTGATAAGTGTCTTTTTATTGTAAGGTTTCCATTTTCCCTTAATATAGAGCTCTTCTAAAGATGTATTCTTTACTAAGGAACAGGGATATATTTTTATCTCATCAGGTTTAAATTTATCAGAAGAAAATATCTTTAAGTATTCTTTAAAATCACGTTTCGGATTATTTCCTGGTAAATTTGGCATCCAATGTATTTGTATTTTAAATCCCATTGATCTCAACAGTTTAATTGCTTCAACAGTATCTTTAGAAGTATGTCCTCTGTTTATATTTTTTAATATACGATCGTTGGTTGACTGCACGCCTAGTTGTATTTTTGTTATTCCTAAAGATCTTAGAAATATTAAATGCTTCTTATTAATATAATCCGGCCTTGTTTCAATAGATAAACCTACACATCTTGATAACGTAGATTCATTGTTAAAATGAGCTGATTTTAATATTCTTAACTCCTTTTTTAAAGAATACATTTCGTTGGATTTTAATATTGATTTCATATTTCTCTTTTTAAAACCATTTAATGCTTCAAAACATCTTCTTATAAACCATACCTGATATTTAGGTTCATAGAATGACCACGTACCTCCTATAATAATAAGTTCTATCTTTCCTATGGGATGCCCCGTATTTACATAGGCCTGAAGACGGTTAGCTACCTGGAGATAGGGATCAAAATTATTCTGAATAGCTCTCTGTGCTCCGGGTTCGTTGGATATGTAACTTTTAGGTACTTTTGGATCATTCGGGCAGTATATACAATTACCGGGACAGGGATATGGTCTAGTCATTACTGTTACTGTAGTCACACCTGATAAAGTTCTTATACCTTTAGTTTTAATATTATTAAGGAATACCTGCTTTTGTGTTTCATTAAAGTTAATTAATTTATGCTCTGTTAGATAATTATAGTATTTTAAAATAAATGCTTTGTTTAATTTAATACCGGATTTTATTTTGTATTTATTAAATATCTTAGTAATATGATTTGGATTAATATTTGACTGAGAAGATATTTCTATTATTATCTTTTTTAAACATAGTTTATCTTCTTTGCTTATGATGAAATCCATAATGAAACAGATTTTAGTCCAAAATAGAGAATTTTACCAAAAACATGCTGTATCTTTTTCACAGACAAGGGATTTAGAATGGGGAGGGTGGGGTAGGGTATTTTCTAAAATATCAAAAGAAAAGAAACAGTATAGAATACTCGATGTTGCATGCGGCAACTGCAGGTTGTTTAAATACCTTAGAAAAAAATATGGTAATTTAATGGTCGATTATTTAGGACTAGATCAAAATCAAATATTGCTTGATATCTCAAAAGAAAGATATGCAAATGATAGGAAATTTAATATTTCAAACATTGATGTTGTAGAGAATACATATCAACTAAGAAACTATATCAATAATTATGATGTTATTTGTGTATTTGGACTTACACATCACATACCAGCGGAATACTTAACAAAAGTATGGATTAACGACATTATTAGTAGCAATATACATAATCAAAAATACGTAATATTTTCTTTTTGGAAAATTTATAAAAAATACTTGAGTAAATATCTAATAAAGGATATTAATTCTTCTATTTTTGGATTAAACGACTATTTCTTCTCCTGGAAGAACGATAAGAAATTATATAGGTATGTTCATATCTACACCAATGAAGAAATAAATCAAATAGTAGATATCATGAAAAACAAGGGGTATCTGTTATACGATAGATTCAGAAAAAAAGAGAGCAAAAAAGGAATGAATGAATACCTCTTATTTAAAAGTATTTAAATTTAATGCTTATTTGATAATATTAATGCATGGATTCATGTGTATTCTGCAAGATAGTAAAAGGAGAAATGCCCTGCGCAAAAATATGGGAAGATGATAATTTTATTGCCTTTTTAGATATAAAGCCGGCAACCAAAGGAATGACTCTGCTGATTCCTAAAATACATTCATCTTCTGATATATTTGATACGTCTGATGAAGAGATAAAAGCAATATTTTCTGCAGGTAAAACTATATCATCAATACTTAAGAAGGCATTTGATGTAGAAAGAGTAGCTGTAGTATTTGAAGGTGTAGGAGTTCCCCACCTTCATATGAAACTATATCCTTTGCACGGTTATAAATCACAGGCAAATAAAGAGTTTAGTTTAAATCCACAGTACTTTGAAAAATATGAAGGATATATATCTACTCAGACAGGTCCTCAGATGAGTGCTCAGGAATTAGAAGAAACTGCTAAATATATTAGAAAGAAGGGTATTTAATCTTCTTTAAGCATTTTAGCCTCAAATACTGATCTTCTTCTGGGATCTCCGCTGATATAAAAATACGTAGCAAGAAGAAGAACACCTACTCCCATAGCCATAGAAACTATCTGATTAGAACCTGTAGCCGGTACAGTACTTTCCTCGGTTGGAGATGACGTATTAGCAGGTAAATTCTGGCCTAAATGAAGGGTAAAAGTTATTGATTCATTTCCTTGAGTGATTAATATTTGATAGTCTCCTTTTAGTATTTGAGCGGGATAACTCCAGCTACCTTGGCTGTCGCTATTTACTTTGTATGTACCATCCCCAATTTTAACAGATACTTCAGAATTAGGAGATGCACTGCCGTAGAATATAGGATTTTCACCTGTATACCACCATTCGGTATAATTATTACCCCCGAGATCTAATGATCCGATTTTGTTTAAACTTAGACTTGCTGAATATGAGAATGAGGGAATAAATAAAAATGATATAAAAAGAAATGATAATACTTTTACTGGATAAAACTTCATATCTAGATTAAGGTTAGAAAATAATTTAATAGGTGTCAATAGTTGAAATAGAAAAGAGTAGTAAAATACTAAAAAATGAAAGATATTTATCAATCAAAACTAAAAAATGGATTAAGATATATCTTAATAAACCAGAAAGGTGCTGGTTCTGTTACTGTCCATCTGAGAGGTTTGGCAGGAAGCAGATTTGAAAAAAACACAGAGGTTGGAGCCTCTCACATATTAGAGCATTTATTATTAAATAATAAATATAGAGATAAGGTATTTAATCAGGGAGGAAAGATAGTAGGAGTAACCGGAAGGGAAGATATATTATTCATGGTAAAAGTAAGAAAAACTGATTTGGAAATTGCATTGGAATATCTATCTTCAATATTAAAATCGGCTGATATTGATAATAAAACATTTAATAATGAGAAAAAGGTAGTTATTGAGGAAATAAGAAGGTTCTCAAATGTCCCCGAAAAGTTAATAGGAAGACTGTCTTATCAGCTTCTTTTTCCCAAACAGAGGGTTTCTTCGTTTAACACAGGTAATATAAATGATTTGAATAAATTAAGTTTGTCTGATGTATTAAAATTTAAAGATAGATTATTCCACGCTTCAAATTTTATTTTATCAATCTCAGGAGATATTGATAGATTTGGTACAGAGAAATTGATAAATAAATATCTTTCTTCTTTAGAAAAGACGAAATCAGTTACACTTCACGATCTTAAAAAAGATAATAAAAAAGGAATACAAAACATTGTAAATAAATATTTTAATCAGAATCATATAAAGATAGATTTCTATGGATATCCGCTATCATCAAATGTTTCTGTTTATAAGAAGAGTATATACACCGAAATATTATCCAGAGTAATTAATAATTATCTAAGAACTGTGTTAAAAGAAAATATGGGTTTGTCTTATATACTTGAATGTACTTCATTTTCTTCGGGAGGGTACGGAATTCTAGGGATATATCTTGCTACATCGTGTAAAGAAGTACCTCATATCATCAATACTATATTTAAGTTATTAGGCGATGTCTCCCAGTTATTCACAAATAGCAGCATTGATAAAGCAAAGAAACAGTATCTTCTTGATCTGGAATTTTCTTATGAGAAAACATCATTCCGTGCTGAATACTACTCAAGACTTCTTTTACATGGTGTTAAAGATCCGGATATAAGAAAGGAGATAAAGATTATTGAGGAATCTGATAGATTTAATATACTGCAGGTATATAAGGAAATATTTTCGCAGAAACCTAAAATTACCATATTATCCAATAGGAAGTTAATCGATTCTGTTTGACTTTGTTGAATATAGACACTATTATTAATGATATATGCTTAATTGGATTAAATCACACAAGATCCTTTCCATTATTATTGCATTTCTATTGTTATTTGCATTTTATTCCTTTCCAATAGATAGATTCACATACTATAGTAATATTCCAGGTGCTTCTATGACCCCTTCTGAAAAGTATTCATATGGCTCAATTTCAGGAGGAAATGATGCAATGTATTTGGGAAAGGGACAGGCAGCGCCTACTCCTGATGTAGAGGAAAGGAAAGTTGCAGAAAATTCTAAGTTCTCATTATTAGTTAAAAACGTTACGGAAACTACTGATAATATTAAGAAGAAAATATCTGAGATTAAGGGTGCCTATACTGTAAGTTCAAATATAAACAGAGGAGAATACTCCGATACAGCTAATATAGTTATACGTGTACCGGTTGCCAATGTGGAGGAAATTAAGACATTTCTTAGAGATTCATCAGTCAAAGTTATATCCGAGAATATTGAAAGAAAAGATATAACTGACAGCTATGTTGATATAGAAAGAAGACTTTCTGATTTAGAAAAACAAAGAATTAGGTTTGAACAGATACTAAATTCTGCAGATACTGTTGAAGAGCTTATGTCGGTTCAGAATGCAATATTCCAACTTCAAAACCAAATAGATTCATATCAGGGACAGCTTAATTACATGAAGGGCATTACCAGAACAAGTAAAATAACTATATACTTAGCTACAGATGAAATGTCTCTTCCCTATGCCCCTGAGAATCCCTGGAAACCAGAAGCGGTGTTTAAAAATGCAGTAAGATCTTTGCTTACGACATTACAGGGAATAGGCAAGCTTCTCATTTGGGTGGCTGTTTACTCACCGTTAGTACTAGTACTGATTGTTACCTATGTAATAATTAAGAAAGTGATAAGAAGATATAGAAAATAAAATATCTACTTATCCCTTAGATTATTTTTGATTTTATATATACTTGCTGTGATTTTTCCCTCAGTTTCGATATCCGTTACCTTGTTGTAATTTGAAATAAACAGAGGGTCAGATTCTTTAAATTCAAGATTATTTATTACGTCTATATATGTATCGGGAAGATAGTTACTTCCCGGAGGGGTAAAGTCATACCCTAATAGATAATATGAAGCAACATCATCGTCATCGTTTGTATAGAATCCTCTGGTACCTCCGTTCTTCTTAATATATTCTGATATCTGATCCCACCCCCTGTTATAGGGAAAACCATATAGATATAGATGGTAAGAGTTCTTTTTAATCTTCCTCAGAAAAGTGTATTTAGTATCGTTAGAAAAGGGATAGCCTCTGTTTAATCCCGGTACGAATGTTAAATAAGAAAGAAATAAAATAAATAATAGTAATACAGATAAGGTAAATATAGATATTTGGTAGATGAAGTATTTAGAATAATCCTTAAGTTTATCCAAAATATTTATTAACAAAGGTCCGGTCGATATATAAAGAGGAAGAAGATAGTTATTTATATGTGTACCGGGATTAATAATAATAGTACCGAAGAAAAAGAATGTAATAATGAACCAAGAAAAAAGCATTCTTTTTTTCCAATCACTATTGTTATTAAATAAAAGATAGATAAGGGAGGATACTATAGGGATAAAATATACAATTGACGGATTATAAACAAAGAAAGTATATATGGAATTGTTTATTTTATACTCCTGTCCTGTGATTCTTCTAGCTACATAATTTATAGTATTGTTCGAGAAGTACCCTTTAAATACATAAGGGATATAGAAGACGGATAGTAATAAAACAGATGGGATAATGAAATAATATATAAAGTGCTTTACATTAAAATTAGAAGTATTTCTAAGTATAAAATACATGGGAATCAGAATGAACACAGCGTCGTAATGAGAAAATAAAGCCAGGGAGAAAAATAATGATGAGAGTGCATATTTTAATTTATCATTCTTCATATCGTTATCCATAAGAAATATTAAAGATAGAAAAGAGAAAAGAAGAAGAAATGACTGATACTGTACAGTACGGGAGAACGCTATTTGGATACCGCTTAATGAAAATATGTAAGTGGATATTAATGCAGATGTTGATCCGAATAACTTTTTCACTAATATATAGAATAAGAAAACATTTATTATTCCTGCCAGAGCAAAAGGAAGCCTTATTATTGCTTCACTGTATCCATTGGATATCTTTTCCATTACCCAGGCGGTAATAAACTGTATTGGGCCTTTTCTCTGATTCATTAAAAATTCCGAAGCCGGTACTGACTTATCAATATACAATACCTTTATTTCATCACCATAGAAATGAGAATAACCCAAATCCCATATTCTGGGAATAGAGGACAGTAATATTATGAGGAGTATATACAATACTTCCTTTTTATTAATAGCCGGAAGGCTTAACTTCAATCCCATGTTCAGATAAAAATCTAACAGCATCTAATGCAGCCATACAGCCATATCCCGATGCTGTAACTGCCTGCCTATATTTATAATCGGCCACGTCACCGGACGCAAATATACCTTCAACAGAAGTTCTAAAACCATTATATATTTTAATATAACCTTTAGAGTCTAATTCAATGACTCCTTCCAGAAATTTAGTATTAGGAGAATGTCCGATAGCTACAAATAAACCTTCAATATCAGGCATTAATCTTTCTTCATTACTTTGAGTATTTTTAATCTTAATTCCTTTAACAGAATTATCTCCAAGTATCTCGCTAACAGTGTGATTAAATATAAACTTTATCTTAGGATTGCTAAATGCTCTCTCCTGCATAATTTTACTGGCTTTCATTTTATCCTTATCTCCTCTAACAAGTACCGTAATCTCCTTAGCATATTTTGTTAGATACACAGCTTCTTCCATAGCGGCATCTCCTCCTCCTACTACTGCAATATTTTTATTCTTAAAGAAAAACCCATCACAAGTTGCGCATGCCGATACACCCCTGCCGATTAGCTTTTTTTCACTATCCAATCCCAGCCATTTTGCAGATGCTCCTGTGGCCACTATTACTGACTTGGCTTTATATATATTGTTTGAATCAGTAGAGATAGAAAATAATTCTGTAAAAGATCCTTTAACAGATACAGCATTTTCATCCAGAATAGTACACCCGAACTTTTCTGCTTGTTTACGGAAACTATTTATTAATTCAGGTCCGGTGATTCCCGAAGGAAAGCCTGGAAAATTCTCTACATCACTTGTAACCATTAGCTGTCCTCCCGGAGGATTGCCTGCGATTACAAGGGTTTTAAGCATTGATCTGGAAGTATAAATAGCCGAAGTTAGTCCCGAGGGACCGCCTCCCAGTATTATGACGTCAAAATTTACCTCTTGCATAAAAAAATTATACATCATATATATATCCTATGAAGAAAAAGACTGCCAAAAATAATATAAAAAAGGAGAAAGATAGTTTAACTACAGATATTGTCTCTGTAGAATTGGATAATGAAGATCCTATTATAAGTACGGACGATGGATCATCTGAACTAGATCCGGATGTATTAAAGGTTATAAAACCTAGTAAGAATAAAAAGATTATTGATACTACTGACTACATACCTGAATTGGAAAGAGAAGAATTTGATGAGAATTTAGACGGAAGCCAGAATTATTATTAATAATATTAATGTCTAATCTATTGTTAGAATTAAAAGGGAATCCTGAATTTAATCATACTATATGGCCCCCAAAGCTATTTGTATATGATGATCTTCTTATATACAAGAAACGAAGCTGGTTTATTCTAAGAGAAATAACAATATCTTATAATCAAATAGCCAGAGTTACATTATCCAAGTCATTATTATTTGCACATTTGGAAATAGAAACAACAGGAACAGATAATATTAGAATAAAATATATATCAAAAAGTAAAGGGAATTACGCAAAAAATATTATTGATCAGAAAATATATAGGTCTCATGCTAAACACAATGCTCCTCCGGATAATAGTCAGCACAAAGTAATATCATACGAAAGATCCATGAACAGACTTAAGGAACTTGAGAATAAGGGAAAGATTTCGCATAAAGAATATATAAGACAGCAGAACGATCTTTTGAAAAAACTAAAGGAGTTTTGATGACCAAGACTGGAGCGGCGGACCGGATTTGAACCGGCGACCTTCTCCTTGGAAGGGAGACATTCTACCACTGAACTACCGCCGCATATTAGATAGTAAAATACATTCTACAATTCTGATATCATTTATTCAATGAGGATAATTAAACCTGCCCGATCTTCAATATTTACTTCACTATTTGTATTTTCTTTGGTTATCTTTTTTATAACTCTTGCAGACGGGATTATGGCATATATGGCTCCTGTAACCATTGAAAGGAAAGTACACGATACTGCATATGTAGGGTTAATATTATCAATTTCTTCCTTTTTTGGTTTATTTTTGGATATATTTACTGCTAATAAATTATCATATAAAAGTCTTCATTTTTTTATGACTAGAGCCTTTTTATTTTCATTATTATTTCCAATATTACTGTTGTTTATCCCGAATAATACTATTCTGTTAGCACTATCCATGATTATATGGTCTATTTATTATGAATTTATCGGTTATTCAAAATATAATTTTGTTTATAAACATATAGATACTAAGAAACATACTCAAGCGTGGGCAACTCTGGTAACTTCAAGTTCAATAGCTTATATGCTTGGCCCCGGGCTTGGTGTATTTCTGCTAACTATATCGGGTAAACTTCCTTTCATATTTGCTATTTTATGTGTATTTATATCAGTATCTATATACTTGTACCTTGTACGCAAGATGCAAAGAAGAAAACAGGGTAGAGTACTTCCCGATCTTCCTAAGAAAAACATAATTAAAGAATTTAAAGTTATTAAGATACTTCTTAAAAGATTATGGATATTAGTCTTATTTGTTGTATGTGTTTCCTTAATTGATGTACTTATGTGGACTATGGGAGTTTTATATATGAGTAAATTAAGTGAGAGCACCCCTCTGGGTGAATTACTTCTTGTAGTATATGGGATACCAGCACTATTTATAGGAATCGTTACTGAGAGGTTAAAGTTAGATGCAGGCAAGAAAAAAACAGCATTTACTTCAGCAGCTATGGCAGGGATATGCTTGGTATTTGTTGGTCTGAGTAAAAATATATATGCAACCCTTTCCTTTGTATTTTTAACTGCAGTATTTTATGGTATATCAATAATTCTAATTGATGCAACATTTCAGGACTATGTAGCCAGAGCAAAGATTGTAGGTAATGATATTGTCAGTATACTTCAGTTCTCACATAATCTAGCATATTCATTTGGACCTATATTACTGGGGCTATCAGTTAAGTATTTTGATTTTTCTAATACATTTCTTATAGTTGGTGTATTGTCAGCTGTAGTATCAATAATAGCTTTTATTATATCTCCAAGAAAGATAAAGATGCCGCAGAATGAAATAAATACTAAACTAAATGAACAAGATAGCATGGAGAACATAGGTGTGATAAGAATAATAGGAAAAGTACACAGGTTAGTAAAAATAAAAGAGAAGTAAAAGAGGATAAAATACTTTATCTTTTGATATATTAGATATTTAAGGTAAAATCTATCTTGAAAAATAGGCCCTCGTAGCTCAAAGGATAGAGCAATTCCCTTCTAAGGAAGAGGTTGTGGGTTCGACTCCCGCCGAGGGCGCCATGTATTAGGGCGAGTGGTGGAATGGTATACACGAAAGACTTAAAATCTTTTGTCCGCAAGGATATAAGGGTTCGACTCCCTTCTCGCCCACCAAGATTTTACAGCATCAACATTTGCTGATACTGACACTAAAGAACTCAGTTCGCACCCATCATTTTCCAAACATACAATATCTGCATTTTCTTTGAGGATAAAGTAGGGTTTTAGCAGGTCCAGACACAGTTTTTTGTCTATTACATAAAAGTTCGCACCAAGTGCCTTGAGTATCTGGCTCTTATCTAACATAGAACCATGTTCAAAATAGTAACGGGCATTTTTAGCAAAGTTAAATGTTTTAATCGCAGTTTCCAACCAATCAAAGGTTTGCACGTTTAAACCTTTTAGGTCACGCTCTAGTTGATATCTCTCATTTTGTAGTGACTCTTTGCGTACTTTAACTTCTTGAGGTGTTACAACACCCAGCATACCCATCTCAATAAGATTATCTATTTTCTTCTGAGTGTCTTTAAGTTGTGCATTGATTCTGTCTATTTCGTTGGTTTGATTTTCACTTCGTTTATAATTGCATTCTTTTAGCCATTTAACAGCCCAGTCAAAAAACGCACTAGAAATTGAAATGGAACTCAACAAGTCTAATATCTGAGAATCTAATTCTTTAAAACCAATTTGCACTTGGCTACATTCCTTATGACTCCCATCATGTGTGCATCGTAAATAGTAATATCTAGTTGTACCGGATTTGGTTTCTTTTTCTTTAAAGTAGGGTGTTAGTAAATTTCCGCACTCTCCGCAACGAATTAGCATTCGATATCCAACTTCTTCGTGCCTGTATGGTTTAGATAACCCTCTTTCACCTAGAATTTTCTGGATTTGCCAAAACTCTGATTCGGAAAGAAGACGATCTACGCTTGGGTCTAAAACATCAACCTCACCATTCCAGCATAACTTTCCAAAATAAAATTCATCTCTTAATAATGTCAAGAGTACGTTTTTTAGGACTGGCATTCTGAGGTATGTGTTTGATAGTACTTTTGTCTAAATTGACTTGGACTCATCTTTAAGGCAGTGTGTATTCGTATATTGTTATGGTAATTAATTTGCTGATGTATTCCTTCAACCAGTTCCCCAATTGAATCAAATCTATCAAATTCAATACCCAAATCTGTCTTAAAGTTTGAAAAGAAGGATTCTTGGTATCCGTTTTCCCATGGGGAGGCTTTTTTGATCATAGATACAGATATATTCAAATACTTAACAAAGTTAAGGTATTGTTTGCAGTTGTACTCAGATCCCTGATCCGTATGAATAAATTTTGGCAGTTTGTACCCGGTAGTTTCAAAAGCTGACAAAAGGGCATCCAGGACTAGAAATTTAGTATGTTTATTTGATATTGACCAGCCAACAATCTCACGGGTAAAAAGATCCATGTAGGTAGCCAGGTAAATATACTGGTTTTTATGTTTTATATACGTAAAATCTCCAACATAAACATTCCCCGGAGTTATGGGACAAAAAGATTTGATGTAATTTGGGTATAGTGCGGGAGGGTTTCTCTCGTCTCGTCTTTTTCTTAAGTGGACCCTCCGTTTAGTTGGTCTTATACTAAACCTTTTCATAACACGTCTAACTGACCTTGTCCCGATTTTCAAAGCCAGGGCTACACGTCTGTATCCGTAGGCCGGGTTATTTGCGATGATAGCAAGGATTTGGTTTTTTAGTATCTCATCCTTGTTTGGAAGTTTATGCTGATAGTACAAAGAGGATCTGGAGGAACCAAAGATTTTGGCGATAAATGATTTGGTGGTTTTTGAGATGTTTCTTTGTGATTGAGACTTATCAATTACAAAAAGCTTAACCTCACTTATTTTTTTTAAACTTAGAAAGCTCCAATGACAGCATCCCTATAATTTCCTTTAGTGCTGCGTTTTCCCTTTGAAGTTTGGCATGTTCTAGCGTTGATACAGTTCCAATGGCCTTACTTCTAAGCCAACCATAGATAGTTCTATAATGAATACCGTACTGCCTGGATAACTCCATAACAGCAATACCTTGCTTTACCTTACCTAAAATTTCTTCCTTAATATCTTTAGACACACCAGTCATAAAAATCCTCCAAATATTTAAATATTTACTATTATTCTAATGGAGATTCTCAGAATATGTGTCTAAAATACCGTACTCGTGCCAATCGTTAGATTAAAAAGGTAGTTTTTTGAAATTACTTTTGGTGAATCGGATTCTAATTTCTGTAGATATTTTTCAGGTAACTGTAGCGCGATATCATCTTCGGAGATTTCCTGAGATTCTATAGCACTATCTTTACCGCTTAGATAAACTACCAAGGCTCTAACCAAAGATTCATACACTACTGTATGTGCCTTTTTATAATTGCTAAAAACATCCTCAGGTAGATTATTAATTATAGTTTTAATACCATCGGATATAGGAAGTTCCACTTCGTCTATATAAGCATGCATAATTTCATGAATTATATTCCTGACATTAGGTTCGGAAGAGTTCCAACTTGCAACAATATAAAATGCATCTTTCGTAGGTATACACATACCAGATTTGTCCCAGTTTCTTGTTACACAAAATTTGGAAACTTTCGGTTCAAAATCAAAGTAAGTTTTAAATAAATTTGTAACCGCTTTTATTGGGGCGTCGTAGCTTTTTAGACTTTCAGATAGTTCTTTACGATTTTCTTCCCATAACTCCTGCATTTCTGGAATAATTGACAACGATTTAACATACTTCAATACATCATCATGAGATTTTCTTGTTTCTTCTGTCGGTTCATAGTTATTGGAATTTAGAACGCTTAGCAAATATTGATATCTGTGATCGGGCATAGAAATATGCTCAACTTCATTACGTTCCAATATAGCTGTTACTGCTGTTTTTAAGTTCTCAGTATTTTTTGAGTATCTGACAGATTCGTTATTGTTAAAAAGTAAGGCACAATAGAGAAAAAAGTGTTCTGGAATTTCTATGGTTTGTACTATCATACCGCTATAATATCACAATTTTGGCGTGTTTTTACTCATAATTTGGAATCATTATAGTAGTTCCATCAAGGAGTGTCGTAGCTGGATCAAGGGTATTCATGCCATTTGTTTCTTTAATAACTTCACAGTATTTTTCGCTACCAAAATACAGCGATGATAGTGTCTTTAAAGTTTTCCGGGTATTTTTGTTATTTACTACATACTCAAAAGAGTCTCTATAATTTTCACAATCCTTTTCAAAAGGCGGTTTGAAAACCATATTTTTTAGACCGGTTTTGGATATGTCTCGTAATTCAAAATGAAGATGCGGTAATAAACAGGCATCTCCAGTTTCTCCGGATAAACCTATCAGATGACCTGCATCTACAATATCGCCTAAAGAAACAGCAAATTCTGACAAATGGGCGTACAAAGCAACGATATTTCCATTACGAACTCCGATAACATTGCCCATACCTTTATGAAATTCTCGCCTTACAACTATTCCTGAAAAAGCAGCGTATACTTCTGTACCTTTGCTGACAGGGAAATCTACACCAGGATGCTTGTTATCGAACACCGAGTAAAAATTACCTCTTTCAGAATGGTTACTGTTATCAAAACCAAACGGCTGACTAATGGTGGTGTTCTTTACAGGATAGTGAACAATCATATATTTGTACTATAGAAAAATGAGGGTTGATCCGGGTTTTCCAGATATTTTTGTACGGCATCTTTAGCGGGTGCCGGGATAAAGGTTAAATCTTTTAGTTTCTCAAGTCCAACCCACTCAACATCGTATTTTTCGTGATCGGACATTCTATCTTTTTCAGGACCGCCTAAAGCTATTATTGTTTCGGAAGTCTCACCAATGAAATAGAAGGCGAGTCTTGATTCTGTGTCAATAAAGAAAATAAGTTTACCCACATTGACATCAATACCGCACTCTTCTTTTATTTCCCTTTTGCAGGTCTGCTCTATAGTTTCACCAATTTCCCAACTTCCACCTGGTAGTGTATAGAAATCCTCAGCACCTTTGCCTTCTTGCTCTCTTGGACCAAGATACTGGTGCATCAAAAGGATCTTCCCATCTTTTACAATGACAGCACCTGCACGAAAGCCCTTATTCCTATTTTCTAAAATCACACCTTTCATTTGCCTAAATTATAGCAAAGAAGGGGTCAATTAACGGAAGTTTTATAAGTTTTCTCGCAAAACGAAACTAGCTCCCCGAAGGGAGCCAGTTTTTCGATGACGATAATCATATGGCAATCCCACACCGAGCCGCAAGGAAACCCCTACTGCATCGCCGTGCATTACCAGACCATACCGTACTATACAGAACCGTAACCCAGCTTATCAAACCAAACCACAACAATATCGTCGGTAAAGTAAACCAGACCACAACTTACCGTACAGAACTGTACTTAACATAAGGTAAACCCTATGCGCCAGCAGTGTACATCTGCGAGTAATCGTTGTCAAATCAACCTATGCTATAAAAGAAGGTATATAGTTCGGGGCGTTTACAGTAAGAAAATAGTTCGCAACCTGGTCAACGATGGCCCACCAGATTCTTCTGATAATAGCAATTAATTCTTTACAAAATGCAATAAGTGCATTATAGGTTTTCTTTCACTTTCTTTATATCGATAAGACTTCTTCATTAACTCTTCGTTTGGGCACATATCTATATTTTCAATTAAGCTGAAGTTAGCACTCGACGCTTTTTCGACAATATACTTAGTAGTTCTAATAATATTTGCTAATTTAAAAATATAGATGTAATCTCGTTAAGCAAATTATCATATACACCTAGTATTTATTAGAGAAGGGATATATAGAACATGAAAAATATCTCAAAAATTATATTAAAAAATAAAATACTGTTAATAAGTCTATCAATTATTCTACTAGTATTGGGTATATATCTATTAAGAAAAAATAAATCAAATAATAAAGATATAGTCACTACAACATCAAAAGTTACCCAAGGGAGCATTAATTTGAGTGTATCGGCATCAGGAAAAATAGAAACAGCTAACTATCTTGCAGTTACAACTAGTGTAAATGGGATTGTGAAAAAAGTACATGTACAGGAGGGTGATAAGGTAGTGAAAGGTCAAAAAATAATGGAAATTATTTTAAATTCGGATGGGGAGGAAAATAGATTATCTGCATATGCATCATACTTAACAGCTAAAATTAATTTAAATAAAGCTAACAATGATCTATTAACTAAAGAAACATCCTTAATAAACGAAGAAAATTTATTTGAAGATGAGAAAGTAGAGAATAGTTATCAAACAGAAGAAGAAAGAGATTCATATAAAATTGCGGAGAATTCATATCTGGTTGCCAAGTCAGAATACGACAGACAAAAAGAAGCAATAACACAGGCAGAGGTATCGCTAAATAAGGCGTGGCTATCATATCAAGCCCAATCTCCCGTAATATTGGCTCCGGATAATGGGATAATATCAAATATTCTTGTAGTTGAAGGAATGAACATTTCGAACTCACTATCAGAACGTACTTCATCTACTGTGGCATCAATAAGAAAAGAAGGTACACCCATAGCCAGTTTAAATATTACTGAGGTAGATATAAATAAAATAAAAGTAGGGCAAAAAGTAATTTTAGTATTAAACAGTATTGAGGGTAAAAATTTCTATGGTAAAGTAGTGGGGATAGATAAGATAGGCACTACATCCGCTGGAGTAGCAAATTACCCGGTTATTGTAAAATTTGATGAAAGCTCAGATTTTGTATTACCAAACATGGGAGTAGATGCTGAAATTATAATAGAAGAAAAACAAGAAGTTATATTAGTACCAACACCTGCAATAAAAACACTAGGTAAAGAAACTACAGTTACAGTATTAAATAACAACCAACCTCAAAAAGTAGTTGTAGAGACAGGAATTTCAAATAGTAAATTTACTGAGATAATATCTGGATTAAATATTGGAGATATTGTACAAATAGATGCACTTCCGATAGAAGGATTTAATAGTGATACTGACGATAGAAATATGAGAATGCCCGGCATGGGAGGTTTCATGAGATGATACCTTTGATTGATGTTAAAGGTATTACAAAGATATACAATGGTGGTGAAATAGCAACAAAGGCATTATCAGATGTATCGTTTGAGATAGAAAAAGGTGAATTTGTTGCTATTGTAGGTCCATCCGGATCAGGTAAATCAACTTTGATGCATATTCTTGGATGCTTAGATATCCCTACATCAGGTACTTATATAATAAACGGTAGAAATGTTGAAAATATGAATGATGATGAATTAGCAAATATACGCAATAAAGAAATAGGTTTTGTTTTTCAAGCATACAATCTTTTATCAAGAACAACATCTATAAAGAATGTATGTTTGCCTATGATTTATGCCGGAATACCTAAAACAGAAAGGTATGAAAGAGCAAAGAATCTACTTATATCCGTAGGTTTGGGGAACAAATTGTTTAACTCACCCAATCAATTATCCGGTGGGGAAAAACAAAGAGTAGCTATTGCTAGATCTATGGCTACAGAGCCAAGTATTATTCTTGCAGATGAGCCCACAGGTAATCTTGCTTCAAAACAAAGTATGGAGATTATGGATATTTTTGATGAATTAAATATAAAAGGAAATACAATAATATTAATTACACACGAAGAAAATATAGCTAAAAGAGCTAAAAGGATAATATCCATTATGGATGGAAAAATTGTTAACGATACAGGCAGATTAAATTAAAGGACATTAATATGAAATTATTGGAAATATTGGAAGAAAGTATATTAGTATTAAAGACAAATAGAATGAGAACCGTATTATCTGTGCTGGGTATAATAATTGGTATAGGATCTGTAATTTCATTAATAACATTAGGGGAAGCAAGTCAACAGAGTGTAAAAGAAAGAATACAGTCTTTAGGATCGAATTTAATAACTATATCCCCGGGAGGAACTCAATCAGGATTTCTTAGAGGAGGTCCGGATGATGCAAAAACATTGAAATACAATGATGCGTTAGAGATAGAAAAATCCGATCGATTAACTACCGTAGATAAAGTTGCAGCATCGTATTCATCACGTGCGCAAATTTCTTTTCAGGAAAATAACATGAATACAAACGTTATAGGTATAACAGAAAATTATTTTTCTTTAAGAAATATCGAGATTGAATATGGGGTAGGGATAACACAAAAAGATATTGGTACCAGCTCAAAAGTAGTTGTGATAGGAAACGGAGTTATAGAAGAATTATTTACCGGTAAAGTAAATCCAATAGGGCAGGGTATTAGAATTGATGGAAATTCATTTAAAATTATTGGTATAACAAAGTCAAAAGGGTCGGAGATGGTATCATCGGATGATAGTGTATTTATTCCATTAACTACAGCACAGAAGGTATTATATGGTATCGATCACGTGACTAGCATATTAGTTAGTGCAAAAAATGAAGAATTGATTGATCCTGCAATGAATCAATTAGGATACTTATTGCTAGAATTACACGGTATAAAAAATCCTGAAGATGCAGATTTCTCGATTACATCTCAAGAGGACTTATTAGAAACAGTAAGTGAGATAACAGGAACATTTACTACCTTATTAACAGGTATAGCTGCCATATCTCTTGTGGTAGGAGGTATAGGAATAATGAATATAATGTTGGTTACCGTAACTGAAAGAACCAGAGAAATAGGTATTAGAAAGGCACTAGGCGCTAAGAGAAAGACAATTACCACACAGTTTTTAGTTGAGTCTATAGTCCTAACACTTACCGGAGGTGTATTGGGTGTGTTACTCGGTATAGGTGTTTCTCTAATAATTACAAAAACAATGGGTCTTCCGTCAGTTATATCAATTACATCTATATCACTAGCAGTAGGAGTATCCTGTTTAATCGGAATAATATTCGGTTGGTATCCCGCACATAGGGCATCAAAACTACAACCAATAGAAGCTTTACGATATGAGTAGAAAATTTTTATTTTTCATAGAGTTTATTTAGTTACGTCTGTGTAAATTATTATTTTTACCTATCTTATATACATTACTATTCCAATCTATATTCCTCATTGGCCCTCTTTTAAACCATATTTCATCCAACCCTAAAAGATTAATAATTAACGATGATATTAATATTGCTGTTATTATTGAGGCAATAATAATGTACCTATTCTTTTTATAAGAGAATTCATATCTTCTTAACAAGGTATAACCGGCAATAATAAATAGAACAGCAAGTATTGGGATCCATATAGGAAAAGATTCCAGCATAGAATTAATTCTTCCGATTCCCGGACCCTTTTTATGAATTATAAACATTGTTAGATTAGTCAGAAATATTAATCCAAATAATGACCCTATTAATCCTATAAATGATATTATTGATCCGGTTATAAAATACCACTTAGGCTTCATTTTTAATTCACCGGATTTCACTTTATTCATTATCAAATTATTTATTTCTAATTCATTTGTGTTTGACATATCTTCCTCATTATTAATTTAGCCCTTTTTAGTCTTACAGCTACTGTTCCTAACGGTATTCTTAAAATATCACTTATTTCTTCATAGGATTTATTATCAAGATAATATAAGGAAATGATCTCTCTATACATAGGTTTCATTTTATCTAAGCATTTGTGAGTATCACTAATAAGCTTTTCTTTAACGTACTCATCTTCTATATCAATATTACTATCGTAATCCATATTAATATCCAAGTATGTTGTATTTTTATACTTGTTAATTATATTCATAACTTCGTTGTGAACTATACGGTATATCCAGCTTGAAAATATCATCTTTATATTAAAACCATTCAAATTAATAAATGCCTTTATAAAACTATCCTGAACAACATCATTAACCTTATGCTCATCTCTTAACATATAATTAGCATATCTTTTTAATTTATCCTCATATCTATCTATAATATATGTATAAAGGTCTTTATTTCCTTTTCTGACCATATCTATAATTTCCTCATCACTTTTGTTTTTAAATTCATCCATAAGATAATCATATTTTACATTACACCCCGTATTTAAATATTACGGGGTGTATATGTGCTATCCTTAATTACTATATCTACAGTTTCCATTCATATTCTGACCAAGACCTTTACCAGTTGTACTATTTAATCCTAAACCCAATTCATTTCTTATCTTTTTAGCTTCTTCAATATTACCTTCAAGCATTAATCTATGAGCTTGAGAAAATTTAGGAAAATTACTTTCATTAATAACCTGGGATACCCTTCCTCTACCCCGCATAAGTGACTTCCATGAATTATAGTCATTATTCTCAAAAGCTTTAAGCATAGCTTCATGTCTTTCTTCAGTATAATTGGGACCTTTTACCGTAGGGTCTCCTCTATAAGCAAAAGCTTTAGTAGAAGATAATATTAACGCTGTTACTGCTAACATAATACTTAGGTATATAAATTTACTTTTCATCTTAAATCACCTCCTTAATTAATCTACTATAAGTAATACAAGGAAGGGGCTATTTTTCTTTCAATGGGGTAGGGGATTACTTTTAATTAATAAGTTCATCTATGGTGTTTCGTGATACAGTGTTATTTTCAAATATATCCGGTTTATATTCTTTTAACATTTTCCAATCTTCTATATGTTTATTTAATCTATCAACAAGTTTCATAAATGCATCTTCTCTATTTTCCTTCTGATCCCTACCTTTTTGGCTTTCGGCGTGTATACCAGATATTATATGAACTACTCTCACAGCACTGCTGACTTTGTTTACATTTTGTCCTCCCGGACCGGAAGATCTAAAATACGAAAATTCTATATCCCTATTTACATCCATTACCAACTCACCATTCTCAATACATAGATTTACCCATGTCATATATTCTTTTATTATACTGTCGTTCTTTTCATCCGGAACACCTTGCAGTAGTACGTCAATAACATTATTTATTCTTAATGATATCTCATTAGTTCTCTTGTTTTTTGAATCCTCTACTGATTGTTTTCTGGCTGTTCTTGAAGTTAATGAATTATGTTTTCTCTTTTTTCCTCCCCCTTTTCCCCCTTTTCTTCCTAATCTTTCCAATGTATCTTGAATACTTTCTGCAGATAGTTCATCATGGGGTATTATTCTCATATATTAATTATGAATTATTTATCAAGAAAAGAGAAATAATAATATATCCTGTTTATCCTAATTAAAATCTTTTATAATCAGAAAATGAAGATTTTAGCAATATATCCGGCGCACAATGCGAATGTAGGAGTATTTATTGATGGTAAATGTGAATGTATATATCATGAGGAGAAATTCAGCAACAAAAAGCATCATTTAGGATGGCCTCATAGAGCATTAAAATACCTATCAGGTATATATAATCTTAATGAATTTGATTATATAACAATAACATCAGAACAACAGTTTTATTATCCTGACGATAGATATATAGATGACGTAATAAAAGAACAGAATACATATAAGGGTAGATTATTAGAATGGGCTAAAAATATATATTATCTTTTATGGTATGTGCTTGGAAACTACAAAATATTTAGTGATGTATTTAAATACTATCTACACAATATTGCTACACCTAATGCTAAGAAACAGATGGAGTTAACATTGGAAAAGGAATACGGAATAAAGAAGGAGAAGATTAAATACATAGAGCATCATCTAGCGCATGCATTAACAACTCATTACTTCTATGGACTAGGTCAATTAAAGAAAGATATTCTATATATAACAATGGATGGTTTGGGAGATAATTACTTCTCAAGGATATATCATTACCATAGTAATGAAGATAATTTTGAAATGATTGCTCAAAGCCCCTTTAGTGCTTCTTTAGGCCTTTTATATACAGAAATAACAAGATTTTTAGGTATGAAACCAAACGAACATGAGTATAAAGTAATGGGATTAGCCGCTTATGTAAACAATTGCAAATACTACAATCATATATATAGAATGCTGGAAAAATATTTCTGGCTGGATAAGAATACTTTAACATTTAAATCCAAAGTAAATACATTTATCTCCATACAATATTTACTTAGAAAAATTCTAGTAGGAGAAAGATTTGATAACATTTCTGCTGCAGTACAAAAATTTATAGAGGATAAAGTTATCGAATATATAAAAACGGTGATAGATAAAACCGGTATTAAAAATGTTGCACTAAGTGGCGGTGTGTTTATGAATGTAAAGTTAAATAAAAAAATATCAGAAATGGAAGATATCGAGAAAGTATATTTTCAACCATCTTCCGGAGACGATAGTTCAGTAATCGGGTGCGCAGCAAAAATATTTAGGGAAAATAATATAGAACTTATACCTGTAAAGACAATGTATTTGGGACATTCGTATTCTAACAGCGAAGTGGGAGATTTTCTAGAAAGATATGAAGACAAATATTGTATAGATTATTTTGAAAACAGTAATGATTTATATGAATAAATTACAGATTTATTAAAGAATTTCGAAATAGTAGCATTACACCGGGGTAGGGGAGAATGGGGGGCCCGTTCTTTATGCAATAGAACAATTCTAGGAAATGCAAGTGATCTTAAAACTTTCCATGAAGTGAATGACATGATAAAAATGAGGGATTTTTGGATGCCCTTCGCACCTACAATACTATTTCATTGGGCGGATAAGTATATAAAGAATTGGGACATGTTAAAGAATAAAATTTATGATAGTTCTAAATATATGATATTGGGATTTGATTCAACAGAATTAGCACAGAAGCATCTAAGAGCTGCAATACATCAAAAGGATAAAACATTAAGACCCCAGATATTAGAAGAAAAAGATAATCCTGATATTTTTAATATATTTAAACTATATGAGAAAAAAACGGGTATGGGAGGTATGATGAATACAAGTCTTAATATACATGGATACCCTTTAGCCGGCACATTAGAACAATCATTCGACACATTTATTAATTCGGGATTGAAATATATAGCTTTAGAGAATTATTTGATATCAAAGAAAACATAGATCACAATATTGATACATGGCTAAAAGAAAAATATTATTTATATACCCGTCAAATGAGCCGTCATTTCCTCTACAGATAGCAGCTTTATCTGCATATGTTAAAAGATCAGGACATGAGGCAAGTATGCTTCCTTTAATTATACCCAAGTATTTGGAATCTAGTCATATGGATGATATTAAACATAAGATTGAAGAGTACAGACCGGACTTTATTGGTTTTAGTTCATATGAAACTGCCTTTCCCTGGATAACTGAAATATCCCATTATATTAAAACGTTGTGGCCTAAAATACGAATAATAGTTGGGGGTTATTACGCAACATTAGTACCAGAGGAAGTAATCTCATGTCCGGATATAGATATTGTATGCCGTGGAGAAGGAGAAATACCGTTGGATGAGATTATGAGTGATGAAGAAAATAGAAAAGATATTTTAGGTTTATGGATAAAAAGATATGGGGAAATATTTAAAAACTCTGTAAGACCCCTTATAGAAGATTTGAATAGTCTGCCATATCCTGATAGAGAAATATTTGATTACCAGGAACACTTAAATTATGAACCTGTAGGAGAGAGAAATGTAAAGGTGATGGCTACCAGGGGCTGTCCATACCAATGTACATACTGCAGTAATGTATTTCTCAGAAAAAATTTTCCCAATCAGGATAAATACCTAAGATTCCGAAGCCCCCAAAATGTAATAGATGAGATAAAGGAACTAAAAAGTAAATATATTTTTGAAAGAGTTGGTTTTCACGATGATAATCTAACATTAGATACTAACTGGTTAAAAGAATTCTCAAAGATCTATAGAGAAGAAATAAATCTTCCGTTCTACTGTGCTACAAGAGTGGAGAGGTGCACCGATGAGATAATAGACATATTAAAAGAGGCAGGGTGTGATTTAGTTCTTCTTGGTATAGAAAGCGGTAATGAAAAATATAGAAAAGAGATGATGAAAAGATATATGTCTAATGAAGAAATAGTTAATGCATTTAAAAGACTAAAGAAAAAAGGAATATTAACTTGGTCATTTGTAATGGTGGGGCTGCCCGATGAAAAAAGAAGAATGATTTTGGAAACAATGTGGTTGAATCTAAGATGTAACCCCGATTTTGTAATGGCATCTATATTCTTTCCGTTAAAAGGCACTGAATTGGGAGATTATTGTTATAAAAAGAACTATGTAAATGAGAAGAAGAAAATATTAGTACATTCTTACGCCTGGGATACCATATTAAACCATCCTTTTCTTTCCTCTTTTGAAATAAGGATGGCAAAATATCTAAACAGTTTTACTGCTTTCAGAAGTAAATTCTTTTGGAAAGTTGTTGGAGATAGACTAAGAAGTAGATTTTTTACACCAAAACATTAAAATAATAATATGAATAATGAAGAAGATATACCTCCTGTAAATATAATATTTACTGAAAAGGACATAATATCCGAAATAAATTATTACGCTAGAATATTTGATGAAATCAATCCCACGTCAGATCAGGATAGTTTTAATAAACATTATGAGGCGCTTGGTTTTATATATAGTGCCGGATACAGAGCTGAGAATGAAAATAACGTGTCGCATGCTGTTAATACGTTACTTAAATATACGCAGAAATTGGATACATGGGAATTTAATTTTGAATTACATGAACTAGCAATATTATATGCGTATGAAGTGGCTAATAATAGTTCGTATATTGGAGTAAAGAAAGAAATTATTGAGTATCTATATCAAAGAATATCAAATCCATTATTTTCCGATATAAAATATTTTGCTGGATATTTTATTATGATTGAGAACTTAATATTCAACTGTAATGAAAATGATCAGAATAGGCTTTTAGAATATGAAAAAATGGTTTATATGAAATATTTTGGATTTGATCCAAATTATATTATTTGATACTACTGCTAATATATATTTATGAAAAGGATTATATATATCTTCATAGCTATTTTAATTCTATTACTTGGATATTTATTTATTGAATATACCTACATAGATAAAATAAATAACGTAGAGAGTTCCAAAGTAGACAGTGTTGATAAAGATACAGAGAAAGAAGAGATTTCAGTTAACCATGTAATAAGTACGTGTCAAAGAAATATATATCTACCAAATGAATATATTAATATAGAAAGTATTAATTCACTAAATGAAAGTCCAAGTGATAAATATATCGTTAAGTCTCCATTGGTTATTGATGGGTTATTATCGGGTTCATGGTGTTTTGAAAATAACTGTATTGTGCATATTAAAGACAGTAAAGGAAACATATTAAATACCACTAGTTTTAATTTGAATGGGGATTGGATGACAGAAAAGTTAGTACCATTTTCTTTAGAAATATCTTATATCAGCAATACAGATAACGGTTATATTATATTTGAAAAAAATAATCCTTCGGGATTAGAACAAAATTGTGCTTTTATTGTCATTCCTGTGATATTTAAATAGAAGAATATTAATATCTCAGATAGTATAATTAACCATATGAATAATAAATATCAGGTATTGAGTATTATCCTAATTATTCTGCTCATTATTCTGGGTGTATTTATTAATATTAGGGAAGAAAAAGCAGTTGATGATTCAAAAATTCCTGAAAGAGTAGAGATGAGCAGAGGTTTTCAAAGATGGATAACCAACTTAAAAAACAAAGGCGTAGATAAAAATGCTGATGAATTCAGAATGATCGAGGAAAATGAAATATATAATTCTATGTGGATGAAAGTATATTCGATGGATGATCAGGATAAAAAAGAACTCTATGATAAAACAATGAGTAGTGTAAAGAATTTAAAGAAAATAGCAGTTTCACCAAGTGAGAGAGAATTCCTAGACTATAGAAACGAGATAAGAGATGGATATCTTCCCGAGGAAGTAAGGTTTTTTGGACAAAAGGAAGATAAAATTATTGATTCACGAATTGTGAGTTGTCTTAAGGAGGCAAATTGTTATTTTGATAGAGGTTATTTTATAGACAATGATGTATTGGTAATTACTGAATTTTCCATGAGCAGAGGTAAAGACAAGGTTATTCCCTCTGAATGCTCTATAGACAGTGTTTGTACATACACTATTAAGCTTCATCTTGCAGATCTTGTTAGAAATTCGCGTATTGTTTATGAATCAGAACCCTTTGAAGTTAATCTTTCAGTATTAATACCGGAACTATAACCTATTTATGCATTGAGTTATAAGATTACCCTGTTCTGTTTCAGGAACTCCTGTGGTGCTGCAGTAAGAAAATAATATTAATGTATAAAATATATAAACTATAAGAAGAGTTGTAAGTTTTGATTTTCTATATAATACAGAAAGAACCCAGGAAAGATAGATATATATTAAGAAAGAAAAGGGCATTATATGCCTTCCTCCAAAGAAATATAGTCCAAGATATTCTCCAAACAAGGATATAGTTAGATTTATAATTAATAAACTGAACAACATACTTATGTCTCTCAATGCATGTTTATCTCTATTTTTGTATATAAATAACAATCCTATAAATATCAATAATAAAGATATTTTTTTGACTGAGAATTGAATCCATGGATCTGCTTGAAAGTAATATAATCCAAAGAAATAATAGAAGGTAATTACTTCTTTTATTCTAACTAAGGAAGAAAACGATATCATATCAGGAATAGTTATGTTTCTGTTGTATCCGGAAAGAAAATTAATGGATTTAGAAAATTGTTGTGACTGACCCATTGTTAAAAATATGCCAAGAGAGATAAACAAAAGAAGGCTAAAGTTCAGAAATAATTTCAATTTAATATCTTTTTTTAGTACTTTTAGGATAATTAATAATAGAAATTCTCCGGCAATCATAATATAAGCGCAGTAATGGGTGAGAATAGAGAGTATCGATACGAGTAAAAATGAAGAATAATTATTTTTGTTATTTAATATATCTAAGAATTTAAATGCCTGAATACACAACAATAGTTGGATTAATGAGTAAGCTCTTAATTCTAATGAATAATATACTTGAATTGGTGATAGACAAAAAAAGAGAGAACATATTATAGATACGGATAAACCCCAGCGTTTTTTTGTATGATAGGATAAATATACCAGGGTAGCTAAATTAAATATCAAAGGAAGAATACGATAGTATTGCATTGAGATATTAAACGTATTTAGAAAGTAAGAATATATTTTTAATATATAGTAAAAGAAAGGCAGGTTGGTTGATACTCCGAAATAAAAAGGATTATTTAGTATATTAGCATTCAAAGTAGAAAGAGATATTAATTCATCCTGCCAGAATGGTCTTTGGATACCTCTTAATCTAAGGTAAAAATATATAAAAAGGAATACACTGTATATACATATTTGATAAAATAAGCTGTGTTTAGCTACTATTAACGAAAGTGTACGTTTCACTAGTCTAATTGTATCAAGTAAGATAGATCGGATTAAATATTACGGGGTGTAGCTCAGTTGGCTAGAGTGCACGGTTTGGGACCGTGAGGTCGCTGGTTCGAGTCCAGTCACCCCGACCAAAATGGGCATCGTATAGACCACGATGCTTGAAATTACATTTAACCGTTTGATAAAACCCTTATCGCTTTTCCAACTCCCGAACCGCATTTTAGGTTGATTTGGCTTTATATTGTCCAGTGATAAAATGTAGACATGTTAATTGATACGCCACGAATATATTATTTCCCAATAAAGCCTTTTGCTTACCACTACAAACTGCTAACTCTAATGGATGCCGTAGAGCTGGATAAGCAGTTTAAGGCGTTGCGGGAAGCAAAATCTATAGCGATTAGCGCGCTGGCTCTTTATTCGACCACTGATAATCCTACATTCATAAATCTGAGTGAAAACGATCCGCCGGATGGTTATATAATGCGCCACTCGAAAGAGAAGAAAGGCACCTTAGAAATACTGAAGGTCGAAATAACACATTACTTCAAAAACAACAGCGAAACCCTATTAGAGCAACTTAGAAGAACCAAAACACCCGCCAAACCAATACATGGTCCTGAGTATCTTATACTTGTAGAGCTACGCACCCCTGACCCAATAAATTATGAAGAAATCAGAGATTATCTCAATTCTATCAATAATCATTCCCTGTATGGACTATAAGACCATTACAAATAACACCCGATACGATTGCAGAACTTGTTATTATTAACCCGGAAATACACACAATTGTCGTCAATGCGGGGGAAGCCGCATATAACTGGAAACAAAATAAACTCCCTAATGAAATTGATATTAAAAGAGTTGCAAAGGTTGAAGATGTGAGATTTGAGGAACTCAAAACAAAACTTGACATTAAGCCGAAATGGGAAATTGAAACAGAACGAAGACTGTCGAGCCTTGGTTTAAAACTACCCTAAGGGATGGGTGTAAACAGTCTTGTTATGAATGAAAAGTGGAAGTTTTAGTGTTTCAATTGCTTCTTGTTTCTCCTCATCATTACCATTGTAAATAATGTATTTAAAGTATTCCGTGAATGTAACTTTATCGGAAATATAGACGTTCTTGCTTGCTAGTAGCGATTCCCGCAACTTTGAAAACTTTTCCATTTTTCCCCTAATTTTGCTATTTAGATGCAGATTAGAGTCCTTCTTGTTTTCGATAAGCCCTACATAGTTTATTAGTTCTCCAATAAGCTCGTTTTCATTAACATAAGGCTCATCACAGTTTGGGTCTACTTGTCAAGTACCCCTTTTTTAGAGGTGGCATTCTGAGGTATGTGATTGATAATATTTATTCTTGAATTGAAGTGGGCTCATCTTAAGTGAAGTGTGAATTCTAGTATTATTGTGATAATTAATTTGCTGATGAATAGCCTCAACAAGTTCTCCTACTGTTTCAAATCTATCAAAGTCTAAACCAAGTTCAGTTTTAAAATTTGAATAGAAAGATTCTTGATAACCATTTTCCCAAGGAGAAGCCTTTTTACTCATGGATACATTTATATTTAAATACTGAACAAAGTTAGTGTATTGTTTACAGTTATATTCCGAACCTTGATCCGTGTGAATAAATTTCGGTAGTTTGTATTTGGTATTTTCAAAAGCAGACAGAAGAGCATCTAATACAAGGTACTTAGTGTGAGTATTAGAGATAGACCAGCCAACAATTTCACGCGTGAACAAATCCATATAGGTAGCAAGGTATATATACTTATCATGATGTTTTATATACGTAAAATCACCAACGTAAACAAGGTTAGGAGAAATTGGGCAGAAAGATTTAATATGGTTAGGATAGATAGCATCAGGTCTACGAAGATCAAGTCTTTTTTTGATTGGTTGTTTACGTTTAGTTGGTTTAATACCGTACTTTTTCATAATGCGACTAGCGCGTTTTTTACTAATACCAAGAGCGATAGCAATACGTCTATGACCATAAGCAGGGTTAGAAGCCAGAACAGCCAGTATTTGTTGTTTAAGTCTATCATCTTTACCTGGTAATTTATGTTGGTAGTACAGAGAAGACACAGAAGTGTTAAGTGCAGCTGCAATATGTATTTTGGTGGATTTAGCAATGTTGTGACTGGAGGATGTTTTAACAAGGATCTGAGACTTAACCTCACTTATTTTTTTTAAACTTAGCAAGTTCAAGTGATAACATGCCGATTATTTCTTTTAGTTCATTATTTTCACGTTTAAGCCTAGCATGCTCTAGTGTGGATACATTACCTACAACAGTATTACGGAGCCAACCATAGATAGTTTTAAAGTGGACACCGTATTGTTTAGATAAATCCATAACAGCAGAACCGGATTTAATTTTAGCTAAGATTTCATCCTTAATATTTTTAGAAACAACAGCTGACATAAAAATCCTCCAAAATATTCAATTTAATTACTTACATTCTAATGGAGATTCTCAGAATATGTTTCTAGTTTATCGGGTACCTCCCACTCTTCATAAAAAAGTTCACTTTTTTGATCTAAAAGAAATCTATCCTTTCCCCTTCTAGGATCACTATCTAAGTTACTATCTTCCATTATACTTGTTATATTTTCTTTAATATTTGACATAAAAATATTTTACTACCTTTCTAATATTTGTCTAAATGCTTCTTGAGGTATTTCTACTTTACCAAATTTTTTCATTCTTTCCTTTCCTTTTTTTTGTTCTTCTAATAGTTTATCTTTTCTTTCTCTGTGTCCCCCTGACATTTTTGCTAATACGTTCTTTTTCATGGCAGGTATATCTTCTCTTGCAATAATCTTTCCCCCAATAGCAGCCTGTAAAGATACTTTAAACATTTGTCTGGGTATCACATCTTTAAGTTTTTTTACCATCTTCTTTCCTACTTCCATGGCGTTATCTTTGAGAATAATAAAGGAGAGAGGTTCAATAATTTTCTCATGAACCAAAATATCCACTTTCACCGCATCTACCTTTTTATAATCCAGGAATGAATAATCAAAGGTAGCAAATCCACTTGTCACTCTTTTTAAATCATCAAAGAGATTATATATGAGTTCGGAGAGAGGCAGTTCATATTCAAAGGATACTGTTTTTTCATTCGGATATTCCATCTTTTTTAATATCCCTCTTCTTTTTTCACATAACGTAATTAGAGATCCTGAGTATATTGAAGGGGAAATTATATTTGTTTTAATCCAAGGTTCTTTTATTTCCTTTATTCTTGATCTATCCGGAAAAGAAGATACTGATCTGACATTAATAATCTCATCAGATGTGGTTGTTACCCCGTACTCTACTGTAGGTGTTGTTGAAATTAGATCCAGACCATATTCTCTTTCCAGTCTTTCCTGTATTACATCGGCATGGAGAAGTCCTAAGAACCCGCATCTAAAACCAAATCCTAAAGCCGAATTAGTTTCAGGTTCAAAGGACAGTGAGGAATCTGATAAAGATAATTTTTCTAAAGCTTCTCTCAATTGCCTGTATTTAGAATTATCTACTGTATAAAGGGATACAAAGACAAATGGTTTTATTTCCTTATACCCCGGCAGCGGTTCAACCAAACATTTCTCGCATGTTATGGTATCCCCAACTTTAACTGCGTGAATATCTTTTAATCCTGTAGCTATATAACCAACCTCTCCTGTATTAAGGATTTCAATCTGTACTCTTTGAGGTCTAAAGAATCCTATTTCTTGTGCAAAAGATACAGCTTTAGTAGCTAAGAACTTTAATTTATCTTTCTTTTTTAACTCAATATTCCCGTCAATTATTTTTACTACAGCTACTACACCTAAATGCTCATCATAAAAAGAATCAAATATTAAACCCCTTAGAACGCTATCTTCTTTTCCCTGAGGAGGGGGGATTTTCCTGATTATTTCATCTAATAATTCTTTTACACCTTCTCCGGTCTTTGCAGAAACTCTGAGAATGTCTTTTTTATCAAATCCAAAGGTCCTGATTAATTCCTCCTCTACCTCCTCGGTTTGAGCATTTTGTAAATCTACTTTATTTATTACAGGTATAATCTTTAGATCAGCTTCCAATGCTTTATACATATTGGATACGGTTTGAGCTTGAATTCCTTGAGTAGCATCTACAACCAATATTGCACCTTCACATGCAGCTAGGGAACGTGATACTTCATAAGAGAAATCTACGTGCCCCGGAGTATCAATTAGATTTAATTCATAACTCTGATATTCCATCCTCACCGCCTTTAGTTTTATTGTGATTCCCTTTTCTCTTTCTAATTCTAATGAATCTAAAGTTTGGTTTATGAGATGTCTTTGGTCCACAGTTTTTGTTATCTCCAGTAAACGATCTGCAAGTGTGGATTTACCGTGATCTATATGTGCAATAATACAAAAATTTCTAATATTATTTTTATCCATATTATTCAGCAGGGGTTTCCGTTACCGGAGATATTTCCGTACCGGCGCTGTCTTTAGTTATCTTTAACTTTCTTAATATTTTATATAGAAGTTCAATTTCTTCAACTTTAAATATCTTAGTAAAAAGTAGATATGTAATTACACCACATATACCGGCTATTGATGTAAGGATTAGCAGATTTATAGTTCTTGTTGTATCAAATATTACCTGATCAAGAAGTTTAATTGGAATATAGAGAGTAAGGCCCATCAGCAGTGTCGAAATCGATATTTTAGCAAAAGGATTAAAGATATTAGAAGTTTCTATTCCTCCTGTTTTAGTGCCTAATAGGTATAAAAGAATTACTGTATCCAGTATAGATGTAACTGAATAGGAGAAAGCAACGGACCATATACCAAACTTAAATACCTTTATTAAAAGCAGGGAAATAGCAATATTTAATGCGGAAGTAGCTATAGATAGGATTAAAGGTGTTTTAGTATCTTTTAGCGCATAAAACGATCTCGTAAGCAAATAATTTGCGCTTTGCGCAAATATTGAGAAACTGAAGATTGATAGAACACTGGCTGTTTCCAAAGTTGCTTCCCAGGGAAAATTAGATACACCATACACTAATCTCACTACAGGTACTCTGAGTATAAAAAGAATCATGCTCAAGGGCATTACCAGAAACATCATCTGATGAAAGGAAGTTATTAACGTTTTTTTAAATGAAGATAAATCTTTGTTTTCCCCTTCTGAAGATAGAGTAGGAAGAGATGCCGAAGCAATAGAAAAACCAAAAAGAGCAACAGGAAAACCTTGGAGCTGATTTGCAAACTTAAGGGTTATCACTGATGCTGATGATATGAATATTGCCAGTGAATTATTTATTGTTTGTATTAAATTAGCTATAAGGACACTTCCGATTCTGGAAGGTATCAGTGACATCATTTTATTAAAGTTTGAATCTTTGATATCAATGTCAAGCAAATATATGAATCCTGTATTTTTTAATATCGGGATTTGAATAATGAAATGCATTGCAGCACCAAATAGTACTCCTACAGCCGGACCGTATATACCGAAAACCGGGGATAAGATAATAATTCCCATTATCATTCCAATGTTATATACAATTGGAGCCAGGGCGGGTATTAAGAAATATTTATAGGATTGTAAGATGCTGGTAGTTAAGCTTCCTGCTACAAGAAGCATTTGAGAAACTGTCATTATCCTCATAAGGTTTGAACCTAAAGACGCATCTGTTTCCGTAAATTTATTCAATGAGATTAAATTAAATATTTGTGGGGAAAAGACTATTATTACACTTCCCAAGCATAAGAAAAGTATTAAAACAGAATTAATTATTGAAGAAGCCGTTTTATACGCAGTATTTTTATCAATTTTAAGGAGACTTGTAAATATTGGGATAAATACAGTAGATACAGCCCCGACAATTAATACAGAATATAAAAGTCCGGGAATATAATCAGAGGTATAAAAAATAGCCAGTTCTTTTGATACACCGAAGTGATGGGCTAAGAGTCTATTCTTTATCACACCAAGCAAAGCCCCTATTCCGCTGGAAGCGGATATTATGAAGGCCGCAGATAGAATAGTATTTTGAGTCTTATTGACTAATGTTTGTACCGTCATCGTGAGTATGTTATCATACGGTTCGTTTATGCCAAACACTAAGTCTGCAAAAAAGGCCGTAAGGTCATCAAATAGAAAGAATGAACACAATCTTCTTTGGAAGAAGAAAATCAGAGATGCTTTAAGAGCGTTGAAGGGGGGTATTGATGACAAAGAACCGGTTGATTTGCTGGAAAAGAAGCTTATTTCTCTGCAAAAAGTATTGGATAAAGCTTCAAAAGAAAAAGTTATTCATAAAAACAAGGCAAATAGGGTAAAATCTATATATGCTGGAAAAGTATCTGCCCTTTTTAGGTCATCTGCCAAAACTAAAAAAGAGACAAAGTCAGGAAAGTGACGAACACAGTCTAGATTCCGATCTTATTTATAAGGAAGATATCTCCCAAAATACTATAAAGGCTTATCAGAATTTTTCTATTCTTATTCTAGCTATATTTATATTCTTAACTTTAATAAATTTTATCTTAAATAAGGAAGTAGTAAGTTTGGATTTACAGAAGAAGAATTTGGAAAAAGAAATATCTTTATTAACATCAGCAGAGAACAGAATTAATGAAGTGGGAAAGAAAATAAACTTTTATGAGGACGCGGTAAGTAATAGAAATGTTCTTAGCGATAAATTACTGTTTATAACAGATAAAGTCACGCCCGATATATATATTGAACAATTGATTTTGTACGAAGATCAATTTACCTTGTCTATGTATGGAAAAGATGTAGTTTCCTTTACCAGATTAATATTAAATTACTTAGAAGAAGGGAAAGTATCGGAAATAGTTCTGAGAGAGGCCAGCTACGATTCACTTAATGATAGGTTCGCGGTACAGATAGGAGGAACATTAGTAAAATGATAAGAAGCAGGAATATCAATAAATTAAATCTGGTTTTGTTGAATAGCGATAAAGCTCTATCTCTGTTTATATGGTGGACAATTGTTGTATTTATTATATTTGGGATATTCGGGTCATCTCTTATGATAAGAGGAATTATTTACCAGAATAATTTAATTAAAGAATTGGGAAATATTAACCAATCTTTATCAACAAAAAGAGACAGTATACAAAATGAATTTCAGAAAATTAAGGATAATGAAGAGAGTATAAAAATATTAGATAGTTACCTATCCGCCGGATATAACTTACAGGATTATTTAGTGGATTATTCTTTTATATCTGCAGAAACAGGTCTTTCTTTGAAATCCCTAATTAATACATCTGAATCAGACGATTCTACCGCGTTAAAGGTTACATCTTCTCATGAAGGGACAGGTGATGTTGTTAGTCTTGTTGGAAAGATTGAGGAAATGAAGAGAGTATCGGAGATAGAAAAATTAGATGTACGCAACGGAAAGGATGAAAAAGAGGTAGTTATTAATTTAAAAGTATTTGTATTGGATTAAAACATTATGAAAAGATTTATCATTTTAACAATATTTACTGCTTGTGCTGTATACATGTTTTTGAAATATGGGGCTAATGCCTACACTAAGCAGACATATATTGAAAAAAGAACACTTGACATGGCAAGCCCCCTAGATGTTACTATAGATGTAGAGTTCTTGAGAGAACTCAACCCTGCCTATGAACAACAGTGAAAGTGCAAAAAAAGGATTTAAGACCTTTATATTGACGTTATCAATATCTCTGATGATTTTCAGTGCTGTGTACTATCTTTTAAGCAGCTATAAACCTGAAAATAATATTGATTCGGGAGATATCTCCATAGTAGTAAAAGAAGCAGGATCGGTATCCGGTTCAAAAGATGCTTCTGCCTATAATATCCAAGAAGAACAGCCTGTTGTTCAAGGTGTACAAGATGAAAGAAATGAAGATACGATATTTGGGAAAATTGCTGGGAAAAAACCTGCTGCAAGTCCTAAGATAATTTCAGAGGAAGTATTGGCTGGTGCTACCTCAACCGGTGAAACAACTCAAAGTACATCACCCGTTCCGGCAACTGGATACATTGAAATGACTTTGGGTTTATTTTTTGCTTTAGCAGTATTTATAGCTGCTATGATATACAACGCAAAAAATCCAAGATCAGTTGCTATATCTTCCTTTGAAAAGAATATATTGAAGAAATC
>Ga0208040_1000755_pt1 | contig 36459 bp, 31 predicted proteins | sample AD_UKC083_MetaG_FD_184431 | JGI IMG/M metagenome (GOLD analysis project Ga0208040, IMG submission 184431) | Active sludge microbial communities of municipal wastewater-treating anaerobic digesters from USA - AD_UKC083_MetaG (SPAdes) (version 2) | ecosystem: Engineered > Bioreactor > Anaerobic >...
CAGATCAACCGCCACTCCGTATGGAGAAGGGCTGTGAAAGGAAGACGGCTCCGGCCTGAACTGAAAATCCTCAAGGAATTCCGTCTGCCTTGCAAGAATTTGGGCTTCATCATCGCCAGGTAAAATGACTTCAATATCGCTTACCGGGTAATATCTGCATGAAAGCACTTTCCCGGTACCCGATACCCATACCGTGCATTTTCCGCAAAGACCCCGACCGCCACACGGCGAATAAACATTGTATCCGTTTTTTCCGAGAATGGTCAGAAGCGGGATCCCTTCCTCCGAATCCATCTCCCTGACTCCGTCACTGCCTATACATCTTATCCTTATCATTTCATTCCGGAATCAATATGGCATATCGTATTCAACCCTTTCATTTCCGGATAAAATTATGATTTTCGCATATAATTGCCAATAATCGGATTGTCAATAACCATGTTGCCGTTCATTTTATACGCGATGATGCAAAAAGGATTAAATTTGCCGATGATCGTGAAATACATAAGATGGGTATGAAGAAAATGATTTTCGTCCGACACGGTAAGGCCGAAGAATATACTGGATCCGGCGATTACGAAAGATCCTTAACCACGAAAGGCAAAACGGTTTCGGGAAAGATGGCCCGTATGCTGAAACAGAAAATAAAGGATCCTTACGTACTGGTTACAAGCCCGGCCTTCAGGGCTTATGAAACAGCTGTGATCTTCGCGAGGATACTGGGATACGATACAGAAAAGATAATCCTCAGGGAAAGCCTTTATTCACCCGCGAACATGAAGTCATTTGCCGTGATAACCGAAGAACTTGATGAAAAATACAATACTGTGATATTGTTCGGACACAATCCCTCGTTTACTGAAATACCCGACATCCTTTCCATATCCGGTTGCGATATAGTCCCGAAAAGCGGAATAGTAAGCCTGTCATTCAAAGCAGAAACCTGGAAAGAAGTATTTGGGGAGAAGGGATCTGTTGAGTTTTTTCTTAAACCAAATGAAATACTATGAACAAGACTTACATCCCTAAGGAAATAAGCTGGCTCTCATTCAATGAAAGAGTGTTGCAGGAAGCCGAAAACAAAGATGTTCCGCTTATCGAGAGGTTCCGCTTTCTTGGAATCTACTCAAATAACCTTGACGAGTATTTCAGGGTAAGGGTGGCAACCCTGAGAAGACTGAGCCAGCTGGGTTCCAAATCACAAAATGTTCTTGGCTACAGTCCCAAGGCAACCCTCAAGAAAGTCAATGAGATAGTCCTTGAGCAGAATGCCAGGTTCGAGAAAGCCTATACCGGACTGATCCAGGAACTTTTAAAGCACAATATTCATATTGTCAACGAAAAGGAACTGAATCCCGAACAGTCGGAATTCGTAAGGAATTATTTTCTCAAGGAAGTGCGCAACAGACTGATGCCTTTTCTTTTCGATAAGGACAGTGATTTTCACAACCTTACCGACGATGCAATTTACCTGGCCATATCCCTTTCCAGGAAAAACGATGAAAAGCAGAAATACGCCCTTCTTGAAGTACCGACGGATGTCCTTCCAAGATTTGTTGTGCTTCCTGAAACAGATGAAAACAAGTATCTGATGTTCCTTGAAGATATTATCCGATTCGGACTTAAGGACATTTTCTTCATTTTCGACTTCGATGAGATCAGGGCATACACGATCAAGCTGACACGTGACGCGGAACTTGAGCTTACAGATGATATCGCCGAAAGCTACATTGAGAAGATTTCCCGCAGCATCCAGCAAAGAAAGCACGGAAACCCCGTCAGGTTCATTTACGACAGGGAAATGCCGAAAGACATGCTGAAAATGCTTACCCGGCTGCTGAATTTCGGGGCTGATGATACCCTTATACCCGGCGATCGCTACCATAACTTCAAGGACTTCATGAAGTTTCCCCAGTTCGGTAAGAAAAAGTTCTATTATGAACCCTTCAGGCATATCCCCCATAAGGACATCCCCTCGGGAAAAAGCATCCTTTCCGCGATAAACAAAAAGGATATAATGCTCTTCTTCCCTTACCATCCTTTTGAACACTTCATCGATCTGCTGAGAGAAGCATCCATTGATCCTTATGTCATCTCCATACAGATTACCCTCTACAGGCTTGCAAGAAACTCGAGCGTGATCAATGCCCTGCTGAATGCCGTAAGAAACGGAAAAAAAGTTACAACCATAGTAGAGCTGCAGGCCCGTTTCGACGAGGAAGCAAATATTCTATGGGGTAACAAGCTTATGGATGAAGGAGTTAAAGTGATTTACGGTGTTCCCGGACTCAAGGTGCATGCAAAACTATGTCTTATAACCCGTTCAAAGAACAACATACTCCACAGGTATGCAGCTGTCGGAACAGGTAATTTCAATGAGGATACTGCAAGGGTCTACACAGACCACCTGCTCCTGACTGCCGACAAGAAAATCACAAACGATGTGTTCAAGGCATTCAATTTCTTCAATGTAAACTACCGGAAAGACAGATACTACCATTTAATCCTCTCCCCTTTCTACCTGCGTAACCGTATAACTCAGCTTATAGAAAATGAAATTAAAAATGCCGCGGCGGGGAAGAAGTCATTTATTTACATTAAGCTCAACAACCTGACCGACCCGGAGATTATAAACCAGCTGTATGAGGCAAGCCGTGCAGGAGTGACCGTGAGACTGATTGTCAGAGGTATGTTTTCGGTTGTGACAGGAACAAAGAATCTCAGTGAGAATATCAAGGCCATCGGAATTGTCGACCGTTTTCTTGAACACAGCCGTTTCATGATATTCTGTAACGACGGGAATGAGGAATGCTTTATCTCGTCGGCCGATCTGATGACAAGGAACATTGAGCACAGGATAGAGGTCACATGTCCGGTTTACGACAAGACACTGAAAAACGAACTTAAAGAGATCTTTGAGATCCAGTGGTCAGATAACGTTAAGGCCAGAAAGCTTGATCCTGCCCTGGCTAACAAGTTCGTCAAGCCCGGGAAAAAGCCTCTCCTCCGCTCCCAGGTGGAGGTTTATTCGTATGTCATGAGAACAAGCGGCAAATGTCCCGATAAATAAAACTGGCAATGAACATCCCGGCCCTTATAACCGGTAGCATCGTCATCATTGTCTTTTCGTGGTTCTATTCGGTAAAAGGTAAAAGATACCACGGGATACCGCGTTTATTTGCTTTTGAAAGTATTCTGATACTTGTTCTCCTGAATATTACTCACTGGTTTTCAACCCCTTTTTCGTGGAACCAGATCATTTCCCTGATCCTGCTGGCGCTTTCTGCATGGGTTGGCATTGCCGGTTATGTAACCCTTTACAGGAAAGGAAAAGCAGAGGGAGATTTTGAAAACACTACAGTGCTGGTCAGGTCAGGTGTATATGGAATTATAAGACACCCTTTGTATTTATCACTTCTTCTAATTGGAACAAGTATCATGATGATAAAGCTCACCCTGCCGTCCATAATTGCAGGTCTGGTCAACCTCATTGCTCTCGGGGTTACGGCATATATTGAAGAAAAAGAAATGGTGGAGAAATTCGGTCAGCAGTACAACGATTATATGAAGGAGACGAAAATGTTCATCCCCTTCATCCTGTAAAAACAGTAGTAAGAAGTACTCTTTCTGAGCGAAACACTCCCCTGCCGGAACAGTTCAGTATTATCAGGTCAGGCTTTATTTTTTTACCGTGGAATCGTTCCTTATTACAACTACCGGCATTGTCATGCCCATTGATTCAATATTAAATTCACCTGTAATTTTCATAGAGGATGACTGACTCATCAATATGCCGTCACTGATTGCCACCAGGCATTCCGAAGTTATTGAAAAGGGTCCCTTGATACTAAGGTCCATCCCCTGGGCCTGAAGGCTCATTTTAAAAGTCCCGGTTCCTTCCTTGGTAATTCTGGCACATTCAACTCCATCAACCATTTCAATGGCTTCCAGCTTGTTTATAATATTGCTGATTATGGTCCGATCCATCGCGGCAGTCTTCATGGACGAAGAATCGGAGGTGTTCCATGTGTCTCCGGGTTTCACGGGATTTTCAGGAAGCAGCGGGAAGAAATCATGGAGTGACTCGGAAAGGTTTGATTCGCCACTGCCTTCAACGTTAAAAACAATGGCTTCGGCACCGGAGAGATCTACAGCTTTGCCGCATGGGGAAACAACAATTTTGCAGGTTTTGCCTTTAATGCCCATAATCGGACCGCCGCTGTTGCCCATAGGTGAATCGGAACTCTGCCCGAGAGTGTCAACGGTTATTTCCAGCACATGATCTTTGCCCTGCAAACCGGCTTGTTTAACACTGCAGCCGAAGGCAGACGTTACGTCAATCTGCATGGTCTGACCCTGCATGTCAATTATCTGAGCCATCTCGCTCGTGGAAGAATAACTTACGGGCTTGTCAGAAGAATACTTGTAAGCAATCGTCACCTCCTGTGACAGGAGTGAAAAAGACAGGCCGGATAACAAAAGGATGAGTCCGGTCAGAGTGGTTGATTTTTTTAGTTGATTCATGGCATAAGGTTTAAATGACTAAAATAACTCGGTAGGAAATAAAATAAAGCTCCCATGTACAATACACACAAACACGCGATTATGAAATTTTCAGCCTGATATAGGTACTGCATCTGGACGGGGTACCGTTAAAACTTTAATTAGATTATGATGTAAATTTAGGAATAATTAGTCACATCCAGCTTGCAGCAATGAAAATATTAACAATCGCGGGCTTCCCTCACCGTAATGATGAGTAATGATGAGTAATGCCAAGTAATGAAGTTACTTGAGATAGATCTTCAGAACCCCGTTTGCTCCCATTGATCCGTACAAGGTTGTTCCCACATCGTCTATAAACTCGATCGATCGTATGTACTCGGTGTCAATAAAGGAGATATCGGATACGATTTTGTCGTCAACCACCAGCAGAACCTGAGGATTCATGTCGAATGACTTTCTCTTGGTGTTTACAATCGTATTGCCCTGGACTCTCACATTGTATATCTCACCTGCAATGGCTTCATATACCGATTTGTATTTGGAGTAATCCTTCACACGCTTTCCCTGTCCTGATGTGAGAGCATCTTTCAGAACACGCTCTGCAATATGGCCATTGCTGATGGCTTCATTGGAACTCCCGGGATCGCCTCTGTAAATCAGATCGATTTTGTATAGCGATTCCCCTTTCACTTTCTGCTTCCGTGGAATAAATCCGGATGCCGAAACCTTCAGAACATCCTTTTTCATGCACAAAAGGGAAAACATTCCGGTAGAATCGGTCTTCGCCGTCTCTCCCGTTTTGGAGGAGACAACAAGCACATTATTCAGTGGGATCGTCTTGAATGAGGTCACCACACCGCTGATCCAAATCATATCCTGTGAATAAGCCGGATTTAATACCAATATTAATAGTAAAGTTGCGAGAATCGGTTTTATCTTCATGTCATTTCTTATATTAACTACGAATATAATAAGAATTCTAATTGTACTTAGAAAAAGATGAAGGATTTTGACGATCTTAATCCGGGAAATAAATCCGGGAGAGCGGATTATCATCTTTTTCCTGCTTATTTATAATGATTCTATAATAGATCATTGTTTTTGTTTTATACATAAATGGAACTATCTTGCGACATTTTTAAAAACAGGTGTTTATGAAACCGGTGGAACAAAGAGAATTATACGATTACAAGACAACTGACTCATAAATGAACTATAAGGCAGTATAAGATACAAGGGAGCTTTATGGCTCCCTTTTTTTTAAATCAAATTTTAAACATTAATTTTTGAAATGGAAATGATCAGAGCAAATGCAGTAAAGATTTTAACGGACAACATGAATCACGTGAACGGTCAGATAAACGTTCAGGCAGGTCCTGATGGTGGAAGCCGGAATCAATTGTTTACTCTCAAGAGCTATGTTGAGAATGAAGCCAAAAACAATCCTAATTTCTTCAGATGGCTTTTCAACAATTATGATATTGACTTCCATGGGAAAAATATGACTTCCGAACAGAAGGAAGCCTATGAAGCATGGTTCAGTGAACTGTAACTGTAGAAGAGTATTTTCTTCAGAATCAAATCTGTTTTCACAAAAATATTTTGTATTTTAGGACTCTAAGGATGCGTTGCCCTTGTGACTAATCAAGGGCTTCGCGTGCTTTCTATATCAACGGGTCAGGCACTGTCCTTTTAAGACATTTTCTGATTAAAACATAAAAGGAAATGAACAAGATTACATTAAGCCGGCTGGATCATATCAGGATCCTGAAGAACATAGATAACGCGAAGCTGTCGGGTACTATAAATGCAGCCGAAGCCGAAGAACTGCTTAAGGAGCTGGGCAATGCCACCATTGTTGAACCACAGGATATACCGTCAGATGTTGTTACCATGAATTCAGAGGTAAAAATATGCTTCGCGAATACCAAAAAGCCGGTAACCTTTAAAATTGTATACCCCGAACAAGCAAACATCAGGGAAAATAAAATATCCATTTTCTCACCAATAGCCACTGCCCTTATCGGATACCGGGTTGGAGATGAAATAGAATGGATAGTGCCCGCCGGCCTCACGAGGATACGGATTGAAGATATTATATACCAGCCCGAAGCTGCCGGGGAATATGACGTGTAAAGAGAGAAAAGCCCGGCACTGACGTACCAGGGCTTTTTATTTTGTCGGGGTGGCAGGATTCGAACCTGCGACCCTCTGGTCCCAAACCAGATGCGCTAACCGGGCTGCGCTACACCCCGATAACTATTTCAAATATTCTGACTGACTTAAATAATCTTCCGTTTTTACCTGACGCTCAGTGCCAGTTTCAAACGATGGCGCAAAAATATCATTTATTTTTAATTTCGCATCATACCCCGTAAAATTAAGAAGTCCGGTGACAGAGACTGTCCCGGACTTCATCCACATTCCGAAGAGCCACTTTTCCTGCTTCTGGATTTATTTAACTTAACTGATCAGAATGCGTTTTAATGCAGGAAGGTAACATCACCGACCTTGGTGAAATAATCACCGTCGGCATACCTCCCAGTAACTTTCCATACATAAACCCCCTGGACAGCAAGCTTCCCATCCCTGCTGTAACCGTCCCATCCCTGGTAAAGGTCGCTGCTTTCGTAAATCAACACACCCCACCTGTTGAAGATCTGAAGCTTATATTCAGAAACGTTCTCATGGAAGGGCCTGAAAACATAATCCATCTCCGGATAACAGCCGGGCCTCCAGAATCCGCCGGTCGGACCGGTTTCATTCCACTTGAAGACATTCGGAAAGTCAATATCACCTACCTTCCAGTCAACCCTGACCGGTGTCGCCAATTGAGCGGAATCAATACATCCGTCCTTCGATGTCACGATTAGTGTCACTATATAACTCCCCTGCTCCATATACTTGTGATATGGATTCTTCTCCTCCGATGTCATCCCGTCACCAAAGCGCCAGAATGAAATCGAGTCATGCATACTGTTGTTTGAAAAGACAACTACCTGCTCGTTGTTGATCACATCGGTAGGATAAGCTTCCAGAATGGCTGTCGGATTCTGATAAACCGTTATTATGCCGTTGTGAACCGATTCGCCGGCAATATTGTAAACGATGAGTTTGACAATGTAGCTACCCGGTACATAATAAGTGTGAACCGGATTTTCCTTTACTGAATACTGCCCGTCGCCAAAACCCCACATATAGGTTTCACCATAAAGACTCTTGTTGGTAAACTGCACTGTCAGAGGCGAACATCCGACAGTGTCGGGCGAGAAATCAGCAACAGGAAGCGGAGGCATGAGAACCTGAATATGAATGGTGTCGGTTCCGTAACAGCCGTATTTGTCCATAATGGTTTCATAGCTGATCACGTGTGTGCCCAGACCGGCCTCGGCAGGATCAAAGACATAACCGGTAACGGCCGGACCTGAAAAGATTCCGCCGGCAGGTGTGGCAGTGAGGTTGATGGCAGGACCGTTTATATACACTGTCCCTACCCTATTGATATCCACTACCGGTATCGGGACCACCGTAATATCTTCCGTGTCGGAGTCGCTGCAAGCGGGATTTACAATGCTGTAGTGTATCGTATGCGTACCGGGACCTGCAATTGCAGGATCAAACTTGTCATCCGTCACGCCCGGACCTGACCAGACACCTCCCATATCGTGAGCGATAAGGGTAATCGGGGCATGATTAATGCAAAGGGTATCAATCGGGATGATTGTTGCATCGGGTGTTGCCACCGTTATCGTTATCAGGTCGGAGTCCATGCAACCGTTGGAATCAACAATCTTGTACTCAATCTGATGATTGCCATAGCCCGATATTGCCGGGTTGAAAATATTCCCCGTCACTCCCGGTCCACTCCAGATTCCTCCATCACTTGCAGCAGTCAGAGTTATCGTGGTGTCGGTGATACACAATGTCGGTACCGGGTCGATGGTTGCATCAGGCACTGGCATAACTTTTACAATTGCCGTATCAGTGTCGCTGCAGCCTTCTGCATTTGTTATATTATACCTGATAATATGGCTTCCGACACCGGCAACAGAAGGATCGAACTTATTTCCCGACACACCCTTGCCCGACCAGTTTCCACCCGGATCATGGGCGGTAAGTGTCACCGGCGGTGCATTGGCGCACATACGGGCAACAGGATCGATGGTGGCATCAGGATAATCAACAATAAGGATTATCGCGGTAGTCTCCACCGGGGGATTATCGCCGTTAACACGGTCCTTCGGAGGACCAGGTTTATTCGGATCATCATAGGGATTACAGTAATTCCAGTTTCTAAGCGTGACCTGAAAATATTCCCCTACATTCTTGTCAGCGGCGACATTTATTACCTTCGACATCACACCCGAACCGGTTACAGGCCCGGTCAGCGTGATAACATTGTCCGTATAGGGATAGCTCCTCGATTTACCTTCAATGGTAACGGGCTGCCCCGTCATAGTTATATCTGTACCGTATATCCATTGTATCCATCGGGTATTGATATTCGGGTTATCTCTCTCCTGGGGCGGTACGCAGTTGAATTGCGTAAGGTCCTGAAAACGCACATCAGCGCTGTTTCCATAACAGACAGGATATATCTCTGGATTGATATGCATATTGCCCCCGTTATGGTCGTCATCGTCCCATACCGTGACAATCTGCTCCTGGGTCGACGAAGTGCAGAGCGTTCCGTTGACAATAAGGGTGGCTTTAGGATGATAATTGCAAATTCGTCCGGCCGATGTATAGGTATTAGAGGCAGTGACGGAAAAAACTCCGGGTCCAGACTGAATTGCCGGAACCGTGACAACTGAACCGTTATCCCAGTCAAGTCTTATCTCAACCGGGGTGCCGGCATTGTTCACTCCGGTATAGCTGACAGTCCACGATACCGTAACGGGAGAACACAACTTGTCGGGAGTAATATTATTTGCCTTTGAAATAATTGTGCAGGTCTGTCCCGCAAGATTTGCCGAGAATATGCACAATAACAGGAAAAGTATAAAATTTCTCATAAACCTCAAAGCTTTAGTTCATTCTATGAACCACAACTTCTTAAGGTACAATATGCCCGCCCTGAAACCAAGATGCTTTGTCATATGGACAAATAACAGCAAACCTCAATCTTATAATGCTGATATTGACTTTCAATCATTATCCCATTAAAAACGGACAGCCACCTGAATTATTACTCAGGACTCATTAATATATATGATTTCAACGGGACAAGGCAATCCCGCTATTTAGGCTTTATGCCTTTACTCCGCCATCAATTCGATAATATTTCCTTCCGGATCGAGAATAACGCTCTCATAGTAACCGTCGCCTGTATCTCTTGGCATGCCTTTCACTTTGTATCCGTCCTTCTCAAAACGGGCTGTCATGCTGTCGACTTTTTCCCTGCTTCCAACAACAATGGCGATATGGGCTATGCCTATTGTCTCTCCGCATCTGCTCCCTGTAATATCATTCCTTTTCATCAGCTCTATTCTCGCCCCTGATGAAAAGGAAATAAAATATGAAGAGAATCCTTTCCTGACATTTATATACTTCGGGCCTGCAGTGCATTCGAAGTATCTGAGAAAAAATTCCTTTTCCCTTTCAAGATCTTCAGTCCAGATGGCAACATGATCAATATACATACAATCAAATAGTTAGTTTAACAGTTCAGTTATTTCATCTTCGTGAGCCGGCCGTCATTCGTCAAAGACTGTGAAAAAAATGTAACATTAGGGAACAAGTTACGTAAAAGGATCAGAAGCACTTCTTAACTGCACAGTGCCGTCAACCCAAGATGCATGAGACGCCTGCCCCGGCGTCTCTTCTTTTTAATCCACCCTGACTTTTACAACTACCTTCCTTACTGGTGAGTTCTCCCCATCCTTAAGACCTGGCATGTGTGCATCGTCGGGAAAGAAAATAAAAAATCGCGATGGATTTGCCGGACGGTTTTCTCCGCCGCTCACGGTAAAAAACTCGATGTCATTTGCCTGATTGTAGGACTCAAGCTCTGTTATTTTAGCCGATATGGGAGCCACTCCGATAAGTTCCTTTCCGCTTATCACGTATTGAATATCTATATATGCCCTGTGAGCCTCGTGGCGGGCATCCTCCTCGTTTTTTGTAATGTACTCGCTGACAGGAGCATAAACATTATCTCCGTCAATGTCGTAACGTTTCAGCTCGAGCGTCGAAAGGTCATTGTCGCGAAGAAAAGCAAAGGCCTTGTCCCATCTCTCCCTGTGTCTGAAATAGGAAATCGCAAATGATTTCCTGTTTATCGACTCATCAGGAACTGCCTCCCAGCCTCCAAGCCATTCTCCTTTTTCAAACCACTGATCAATCTTCCTGCTGCTCCATCCCGCGGGATCTGAAGAGCCGGAACAACTGTATAATCCGGTTAAACTTGCCATTGCAATGAGTATTAGAAGTATTTTCTTCATATCGTGATGATTCTTAAATGTCAATTACAAATGTTATAAAAAATGTTCAGGATTTAATTTCCTGAACAAAAATATTCATCTTCTGACTTGCCGAAGTTTATCAGGAAGGGATATTACAGAGGGACCAGGGAATTAATGCTCGCAGATCTTATTAATTCAGTCAGCCGAATTTATTAAATTTGTAAGCAGGACTAATGGCTGTTATGGCTTAATCAGCTGGCCGCACACCGGCAAAAAGTTATCAAGATGCAAAAATCAATTGTTATCTGCCTATTCCTTTTCATCGCTGTCAATACATTTTCGCAGCAACTCTCTGAAGCTACCCAGAGAGTATTCATGTCAGTGGAGAATATGCAGTCGGTTATGAATCTGAATAAGATGTCCCAGACAGGGATCACATTCGATACAAGGTATGAGGGAATCAAGGGAACTCCCAGGCTGGCTGACACTCTTCTGCCATCTTTCCTGATGCTTGCCGGACAGGATTATTATTTTGAGATCAATGCAGATCTCGACCTGGTGAACAACACGATCATCTATGCCAGATCAGGAAACACTGCTGAGTTTTCTAATCCGGCTCAATATGTAAAGGAGGTCATTATCAATATAGACGGCAGGGAAGTCCTGTTCCGGACCACATCAGGCCGGAAATTTGATAAGGGAATCAGGGAAAACAGGTTTTACCAGGTAATTGGAGATGGGGAATATGAATTCATAAAGGTGCCCATGAAGAATTTTGTCACAGCCGATTACAAGGGAGCCTATTCCGCCGACAGGCGATACGACGAGTATGTAAATGATACGAAGTATTATATTAAAGGCAGTGAGGGGATATTTCAGCAGGTGCAGCTTAACAAAAAATCAATTGCCAGGGCGATTCCTGAAAAGAAAGATATCATTGAAAAGGCTTTCAGCAAGGCTTCAGGCACCGACAAGGAAGCACTGGTTATATCGATACTTGAGCAATTCTGACAAAAGGCCGGTAAGGATTCCTTTTATATTTTCTCCCTGAGAAGGATCTGACGAAGTTCATTAGGACTAATATTCTCCCTTATCTCTCCTCCTTCCGCGACCGAAATACGACCCGATTCTTCAGACACCACTATTACCAGGGCATCGGTATGCTCCGAGATCCCTATGGCTGCCCTGTGCCTCATCCCTAACCTTGCCGGCAGATTAACGCTGTCGGTTATGGGAAGCGGACACCGGGCTGCAAATATCTTCCCGTCTTCTATAAGAACGGCTCCGTCGTGCAGAGGTGAATTCTTGAAAAAAATTGTTTCGATCAGGCCTGCACTGATAATTGCATCTATCCTCTCTCCTCCTTCGGAATATATATCAAGACTGCTCTTACGCCCCAGAACTATCAGCGCCCCGATCTTTTTCGAAGCCATCGACTCGGCGGCCCTGACTATCTCCTCAGCTTCCCTTGGACTTCCCTTCTCCTCCTCGCCGGCGAATATCTTACCGAAAGAAAACCTCCTCCGGTTCATATAACGGTTACCTATGACAAGGAGAAACCTGCGGACTTCCTGCTGAAACACTATAATAAGAGCTATCACTCCAACTCCGATAACCTGGCCCATCAGTGCGCTGATAAGTTCCATGTTAAGAGCCTTTACTATCAGCCAGAACATGTAAATGATGAATATCCCGATGAATATGCTCAAGGCCGCGGTCCCCCTGATCAGCCGGTAAAGCTGGTACAGAATGATAGCCACCAGGACTATATCTATTATGTCGATTATTGTAATATTAAGCATCTTGTTTACTTAGCACTGTTTTTCAGTTTCATGACAAGCTTCACTGCCTGAACCGCTTCTTTTACATCATGAACTCTCAGAATATCAGCTCCTTCAAGAAGAGCCACGGTATTCAGCACTGTTGTCCCGTTCAGGGCTTCCCCGGGAGATATTCCAAGTGTTTCCCAAATCATTGTCTTCCTTGAAACACCCACCAGAACAGGCAGTCCGATTATCGAAAAATCACCGAGATGCCTGAGGAGTTCAAAGTTATGTCCGGAATTCTTTCCAAATCCGAAGCCCGGATCAATAATAATGTCATTCACTCCCATCGACTGAAGCTTTACCGTCCTTTCGCCGAACCATTTTATTATATCGGCTGTTATGTCGTCATACCTGGGATTTTGCTGCATCCAGGCAGGTTTGCCCTGCATATGCATTATTATGTAGGGGACCTGCAGGCGGGAAACAGTCTGGAACATATTACTGTCGGCCTCTCCTCCCGCGATATCGTTTATCATCCCTGCCCCGTGCTCCACAATTGCTTCTTCCGCGATTTCGCTTCTGAAGGTATCAACCGAAATTGCTACTCGCGGGAACTCGCGGCTTATAGCCCTGACAGCAGTGATTACCCGCTTCTTTTCTTCTTCGGGAGGTATCTCGGCAGCTCCGGGTCGTGACGACCATCCGCCGATATCTATGAAATCAGCGCCGTCCTCAAGCATCCTTCCTGCTTTTTCTATTATTTCAGCCTCCGATTCCACCCTGCTTTCGCTGAAAAATGAATCGGGAGTGACATTGATAATCCCCATTACCCTGGGAACCGACAGATCGATAAGCCGACCCCTGACATTTATAGAAAACGGTTTGTCAGTCATAACAGCATTTTTCAGGCCCCTAAATTACAACTTTTTTCCCTCAGACCCTTTCAGCATGGCATAATCTTCTTCATTGAATGTTAATTACATTGCAAGGGATTCAAAATAAATTAAATCCCGATCAGTTTTCATCTTAAGGGATGATTATTACTTTTGCATCAGTTGAAATCGGGAACGCATGAAGCTGTTTGTAATAGAAGGTGTCGACGGATCAGGAAAATCAACCCAACTGAAACTTCTTAACGACTATTTTGCCGCGAAGGGTTATAGTTGTGAACTACTGCATTTTCCCAGAACCGACTCACCTTATTTCGGAGAGCTGATTGCTCGCTTCCTGCGCGGGGAATTCGGTTCTATCGGCGATGTTGATCCTTACCTGGTTGCCATGCTGTTTGCAGGCGACCGCATGGATGCTTCCGGAATGATAAGAAACTGGCTCAATGAGGGCAGGATAGTCCTGCTCGACAGGTATACCTACTCGAACATAGCGTACCAGTGCGCAAAACTGGATGACCCTGATTCGCGGGAAAAGCTTATGAACTGGATACTTTCGCTGGAATTCAGTCACTTCGGGATACCAACACCTGACCTGAACATATTCCTCGATGTGCCGTTTTCATTCACCGAGAGAAAATTGAGTTCAGGCAGAAGAGGTAATGACAGGGATTATCTTAAAGGCTCACCCGACATACATGAGGAGAGCCTGATATTCCAGAAAAAGGTAAGGGACATATATCTGAGAGTCTCGCGTAGCGACAAAAGACTTGCCGTTATCAACTGCAGCGATAACAGTGACAAGATTAAAACACCTGAGGAAATTTCCTCGCTAATCATACAAACTATAACTGAAAGGAAACTGATCTGAAATGAATTTATTAAAGAATGTAAACAGAATTATTATTGGTTTGGTATTCATGTTCTCCGGAGCTGTCAAAGCGATTGATCCGCTTGGTTCAGCATACAAATTCGGTGATTACTTTCAGGCTTTCCACCTCGACTTTCTTCAGCCGTTTGCCCTCGCGCTGGGTATTATCCTCTGTACCGCCGAGTTTGTCGCCGGATTTTCGGTGCTCAGCGGCTACCGGATAAAAACCGGAGTATGGGGTGTTATGCTTCTTATGATTATTTTCACTCCGCTTACCCTCGTCCTGGCTCTTACAAACCCGGTGTCGGACTGCGGCTGCTTCGGCGATGCCATTCATCTTACCAACTGGCAGACTTTCGGCAAAAACGTTATTCTATTAATTCCTGCCCTGTTTCTTTTCATCAACAGGAATAAACTGCCAGGGGTCTGTGAACCCCGAAGGGAGTGGAATGCAATAATAAGCGTATCCGTGTTCTTCGTCATCTTTTCACTGCTAAACCTGAGATACCTTCAGCTGTTCGACTTCCTACCCTACAAAACCGGGAACAATATCCCCGAGGGAATGATGATTCCTGAAGACGCGCCTGCCGATGAATACCTCAGCACTTTTATCTACGAAAAGGACGGGGTGCAGAAGGAGTTTACCCTCGAGAACTATCCCGCGGATGACACCACCTGGGTGTTCGTTGACCAGATATCGGTACTGGTAAAAAAAGGATATATCCCTCCCATTCACGATTTTGCAATCACAACAACCCAGGGCGACGATATAACCGACTGGATCCTTACTAATCCCGGTTATACCATGATCATGATATCGACAAAGCTGAATGAGGCGGCTCAGGAACACCTCGAAAAGGGTTTTGAACTCGGTGAATGGTGCAACGAAAAAGGAATGAGTTTTTACGTGGTTACCGCGTCGGGAAGCGATGTGGTGATGAACTATCAGAACAGCCTGATCTTCTGCACCGCCGATGAGATAACCCTTAAGACAATTATCCGCTCAAATCCCGGATATATGCTGCTCAGGGATGGTAATATCATGGGCAAATGGTCATGGGCCACACTACCTCCCAAAGAGAATTTTGTAAATGACATGACTGCCGCGGAGCTTCAGAAAATGACCCGCAAGCCACCCGTGCTTGTTGTTTATTCACTTGCACTGGCAGCGCTGGTGCTTTTTCTGCTTGTCAGTCAGTTTTTCGTTGTCGGGAAAAACCGGAAAAAAGAAGTGCAGCAGAAGGATCAGTAATGATTATAACAGAAATGATTAAACCAGGAATAATTATAACAGGAATGATTATAACAGGAATGATTGTTGAACTATATTATAAACTAAAAAACTATGAGAAAGAAAATTGTTGCCGGCAACTGGAAGATGAACATGGAACTGGCTGAAGGATTAAAGCTTGCTGAATCAGTAGACACCTATTTCAGGTTAAAGCCATCCAGGGCTGAAGTTGTGCTCTGTACCCCCTTCATTCATCTTGCAGGTGTCGCGGAGCTGCTCAAAGACGGTAAACTGTGCCTTGGAGCCCAGAATTGTGCCTCCGAACCCTCAGGAGCCTATACAGGCGAAATATCCCCTGCCATGATTAAAAGCACCGGAGCAGGATATGTGATTATAGGTCATTCGGAAAGAAGAAGTTACTATCACGAAGACAATGACATCCTTAACAGGAAGGCAAAACTCGCCCTTTCAAACGGACTGAAAGTCATTTTCTGCGTTGGTGAAGTACTCGGCGAAAGGGAATCGGGAAAACATTTCGAAGTCGTGAAAAACCAGGTTGAGAACGGACTCTTCAATCTCACGGCAGAAGAAATCACTAATGTGGTTGTTGCTTACGAACCGGTATGGGCAATTGGAACCGGACTCACGGCCACACCCGAACAGGCTCAGGAGATACACCAGTTCATAAGGGGACTGTTCAGTGAGAAATACGGCAAAGAAATTGCAGAAAACCTTACAATTCTTTATGGCGGCAGCTGTAAACCGTCAAATGCGACTGAGATATTCTCAATGTCTGATGTCGACGGAGGACTGATTGGCGGAGCTGCCCTGAAAAAGGATGATTTCATAGCTATTGTTGAAGCCATCCGATAATATGAGACTGTCAATTGCCGTTTGATGAAAATAACGGTAATCTGCAGTTCAAATAATATAATTAATGGTCAGGAAGTTCATCATACTGGGTTTGCTTTTGATCCTTCTTCCGGCCGGACGCCTTTTTTCACAGGCCAAACCGGCATTTAGCGGCGATCCGATAAAATTCAAGGATGAACTTCTGACTTTTATGGGTCCGGTTCTTCCTGAAGACAAAAGTGCAATACTGAATACTTTCATTGCAAGATGGGACAGTTCCGCCTTCAGCAAGGAGAATATGACCATAATCATCGACCTCTCGACCCAGCTGACGGCAAGACAGATAAGGGCCAATCCGCATTTCATCCAGTTTCTGCAGACACTCACCGATTTCTCCACTTACAACAAAACCGATGCCTTTTTGAATTACTGGCTGACCGGCCTTTCCGAAATGATCTTTAATCCGAAGATAAGGAATGAGAGCCTTGCAAGGTATATCGAGAACACCAGCCTGCTGATAAGAGATAACCTGCTGATTAACACGGGATCGGTAAAATGGAAAGCCAAAAATGCCGATTTAAAGTTCACTCATGATACTTCGTTTCATATTGTCCTGAACAATGTCACGCTTACTTGCTACTCTCAGCGCGACAGCACGGAAATATACAAGGCATCAGGCATTTTCCATCCCGATCTGCAGGAATTCCACGGAACTCAGGGAACCATCACATGGGAAAAGGCAGGTTATCCCGCGAATGATGTATATGCTGAGATCAGCGATTATATTATTGACGTAACAAGGAATACATTCACATGCGATTCAGCCCGGCTCACAAATAAATCGTGGTTCTCCGAACCGGTTTACGGTGTACTGACCGATAAGGCTGCAACTATAACAAGCAGCAACAGGGCAACCTTTCCTCAGTTTGAAACTTACAGGAAACAGTTCAAAATTAAAAATCTATACAAGGGTGTGGATTTCGAAGGAGGACTTCTATTTGAAGGCGCCCTTATTAAGGGAAGAGGTGAAAAAGCTTTTCCCGCGATGATAAACCTTTTCAGGAACGACACGCTCTTCATAAAGATAGCCTCAGCCGACTTCGTGTTCTCAAGCAGTGGTATAAACAGCCAGGAAACCCAGGCAACGATATACCTCGGACAGGATTCCATTTACCATACAAGCCTCGGGTTTTCTTTCAACGGACCGAACCGGAAACTAAACCTTTTCCGGACTAACAATCCCGTCTCACACAGCCCCTACTACAACACATTTCACAATGTCGACATGTATTTTGAAAACCTGTCGTGGAATATGGACGAGAAAAATGCTGTTATTTCGAGACCGATGGGTGCTGCAATGGGACAGGCTTTGTTCGAGTCGTCTACCTTTTTCGACTCGAATGATTTCATGAAACTGATGAACCTCGACAATGAACATCCGCTTACAAGACTCAGGAAATTCAGCGAGTGGTACTACTCCGAAACATTTCCCGTGAGTGAATTTGCCAAATGGCTCAATAAATCAGAGGAATATGTTACAGCCCTGTGCATCGACATGGCAAAGCGGGGATTCATTTTCTATGACCAGTCGAATCAGGAAGTTACCATCAAGCAGAAGACCAGGGATTACATCGACTCCTATGCCGGGAAAAAGGACTACGATGTAATTTCAATTTTCAGCGAGACCAGGGCTCCGCTCGACAACGCTTTTCTTGATCTTAAAGACTTCAATCTGACAGTTAACGGCGTTGAAAGTATTTTTATAAGCGACTCCCAGAAGGTAGCCATTTTCCCCGCTAACAAGCAGATAGTGCTTGGGAAAAACAAACAGTTCAGATTTGACGGAGCAGTTCTTGCCGGCCTTTTTACCTTCTTTGGCAAGGATTTCCAGTTCAACTACGATACCTTTGTTATAAATCTTCAGAGCATCGACTCCATTAGGATCGCGGTGGAAACCGAAGAGCTTGATGAATACGGCAATGCCATTGCACTTTATGTCAATAGTGTGGTTGAACTGGGCTCGGCCCAGCTGTATATTGACGATCCGGATAACAAATCGGGACTGAAAAGCCTGTCCCAGTATCCTATAGTCAACTCAACATCCTCATCCTACATCTTTTACGACAAGATAGAAGGCCTGGAGGGCGTCTACAAGAGAGATGATTTCTATTTCATGATAGATCCCTTCACATTTGAAAACATCGATCACTATTCAAGCTCTGAACTGAGACTTACAGGCGTTTTTTTCGGGGGAAATATAATTGAGCCTTCAAAACAATACCTGACAGTCCAGGAAAACAACTCCCTCGGATTCCAGATGAGCATTCCGGAAGAAGGACTTAAGATCTACGACGGGAGGGCCGTACTATTCGATCAGATACATATGAGCAGCAAAGGCCTGATCGGCAACGGGGTACTAAAGCACCTCAACTCCACCTCCACTTCAGACGAGTACCGTTTCTTCCCCGACTCAATGCTTACAAAAGCGAACACCTTTAATATTGCAGATGACGGCTCCGGACTTTTCCCCGAACTGACAGGCACGGATGTTGAAATAAAATGGTTTCCCGGGAAAGATGAATGGCATGGCTTCAATACAGGCGGCAAAAGATTCAATATGTTCGCCAACGGCACCACGCTCGACGGAAGCATCAATCTGAAGAGCACCGGTCTCCAGGGTAGCGGTATAATCGACATGCCCGATTCAAGGATTACTTCAGGGCAGTTCGCGTTTGAAACGCGAACAATCAGGGCCGACACCGCAGACTACAACCTGAAATCCTCATCCACAAGGGGATATGCCTTTATCGCCGACAATGTCAATGCCGATATAAACTTTGCCACGAAGCTCTCGAGATTCCATCTTAACACCGATTCTTCGGTAGTGAAGTTTCCGGAGGTACAGTATATCTGCACCATGACTGATTTTGAATACAACCAGGATACGAAGATCCTCTCGATGGAACAAAAAGGGAAAAAAGTCTCCGGACTTATGCCGGCTGACCAGCTGCTAAGGACCAGTCTGAGCTCTCCTGAAAAACCAACATTTGTTTCAACAAACAACATCCGCGACACTATTTCCTTTACATCACTAAAGGCGAGCTACAATTTAAATGAGGAATATATTGAGGCCGAAGACATTAACTATATCCGTATAGCCGATGCCCTCATTCAACCCGACATGGGCAGAATCACCATCAGGAGAAGAGCGGCTATCGATAAGCTGACGAATGCCCTTGTTGCAGTCAACAACCGTCATATCCTGCATTCGGCCAATATAGAAATTGAGTCCTCAAGGAGATATTCGGGAAGTGCTGTCTACGATTACACGGACGACAGCAAGCGCGTTCAGCAGATCAGCTTTCCGGAGATTACCGTCGACACCATGGCAACAAGTGCAAAGGGATTCATCCCTGCCGATGCTGAATTCATGCTTAGCCCTGCATTCTCGTTCTCCGGTGATGTTAACCTGTATTCAAACTCCCCGAATCTGCTGTTCACCGGTTCGGCAGGCATCGTCCACGACTGCGGACGTATCAGGAGCCATCCCGTGAAATTCAAATCGTTCATCGATCCGATGAATGTAATGATCGCGATATCAGAAAAACCCAGGAATCCCAATGACGAAATACTTGTTTCGGGTTCATTCATTAATATCGATTCCCTTCATATCTATCCCGCCTTCCTGAGCGAGAAGAAATCATGGTCGGATGCAGGAATGGTGAATGCAACCGGATATCTGTGGTACAACAAGCAGGGAAACAGGTACCAGATATCATCGCTTGAAAAGATCGCCGATCCTTCAGCATCAGGGAACATGGTTTCACTCGACAGAACTTCCTGCATCTTAAACGGTGAAGGAAAACTGAATTTCGGAGCAAACTTCGATCATGTTCTGATGGCTACGGCAGGGAATTTCGTTAACAACACCGATTCAGGGAAAATTGAGATCAGAACAATTCTGGGGCTCGATTTCTTCTTCTCCCCTGAAGCCCTGAAAATGGTGAGCGATGAGATCAGGATGATGCCTACGCTCAAGCCGGTCAGCCTGAATTCGGATTTCTATATCAAGGGCTTAGACGATCTTATCGGGAAAAGTGCCGCCAACCAGATAAGACAGGAAACCGGCCTTTTCGGCTCCTCCGCTAACATGCCAAAGGAATTCACCTATGAAATTCTCCTTAATGATGTTACACTTTACTGGAATGAGGCTTCCTCTTCATTTCGCTCGAAGGGAAAGATCGGAATCGGCTATATCGGCGGACAGCCGGTCAACGTGTATGTTGACGGATATGTGGATATTCAGAGAAGAAGAAGCGGCGATATGATTGACATTTATCTCAAGGCCGACCCTTCAACATGGTATTACTTCTCCTATTTCAGAGGTGTTATGATGGCCCAGGCCGGCAATATTGAATTCAACAAGCTTATAAGCTCCATACGGCTGAGAGACAGGAAGCATCCCGATAATTCTGAAAGAAAGCCTTATACCTATATGATAGCTGTCGAGGACAGACTCGGCCGCTTCCTCAGAAGAATGACCGAAGAAGAGGAAGCTGTAATCAATCAACTCGACGGCCTGGTCAGATAAGAGCAATATATAAAACCTGAACGCGCTATGCAGATATTCTATGTGCCCGGTATCACCGGTGATTCATGCGTGATGGATGAAAGTGAATCGCGGCATTGTATCAGGGTGCTGCGTATGACCAAAGGCGACCGCGTGAAGCTGGTTGACGGCATGGGCGGATACCACGAGGGAATCATTACCGGCAGTGACCCATCAGCCTGCAAGATAAGGATAACTGACAGCTATCAGGGATTTGGGAAAAGGGAATACCGGCTTCACATGGCCGTGTCGCCCATAAAAAACCAGGAACGATTCGAGTGGTTCATCGAAAAAAGCGTGGAACTGGGAATTGACGAGATAACACCACTGATCTGCAGGAATACGGAAAAGAAGGGCATAAAGACCGACAGGATAAACAACATCATCATTTCGGCAATGAAGCAATCGCTCAAGGCTTATAAACCACTGCTAAACGAAGCGCTGCCGTTCGGAAAATTCATTGCTGCCGGGCATTCCGGGATAAAAATGATAGCCCACTGCAATCACGGTTTCGAATCAAGAAAAATGGATCTTATCTACCGGAAAGGTATGGATGCGCTAATCCTGATAGGCCCCGAAGGTGATTTCAGCATGGAAGAGATTGACATGGCACTGAGCAGCGGATTCAAAGGGATCAGTCTGGGTAACAGCAGACTGAGAACCGAGACGGCAGGAATCGCCGCCTGCCATTCAGTCTACTTCATCAATCAGTAAGCTTAGCCTCTCCCCTGTTTGCTCACATCATCCCGTTTTCCCTTGTACCTTCCGGCATTGCGAAGAGCCTGCTCAAGAAGGTAAACTATCTGGCCGTTGGTGCTGCGCAACTCATCAGCAGCCCATTTTTCTATCGCTTTGAAGATACGGGGCTCAATCCTAAGCAATATAGATTTCTTCTGACTCATATCAGGCGTGTAAGGTTCATGTATTAACCACTGGTACGATTTGGTTAGATAATACAAATGTATGAAATATATATCAAAACGATATCATCATGATATATTATTATATCTATTTGATATTGTTATAATATCGTTTTGATATTAATATGATATTATTATGATATCGCATTGATATCTCCATGATATTGTTTTGAAATATACATGGGATTATCCGGAAGCTTCTAGGCAGCTCCCATGCCGGGGCACAAAAAAAAGATCCCGGACAAAAAGCCCGGGATCTGACAGGCATAACGCCTGGAACACACATTAAACCAAAACAGCTATTATCTCAGCAAATTGTTTTCCTGATCGCCCAGTACGACATAAGCTATTACGTAAATATCTCCACTGAGTCCGTTAACCGTAAAGGTATCGGTCGTAGCGCCGCCAAGTCCTGCATGAACGTGGGGATAGTCTGCCGGATCGACTGTGTAATCGCCATCAACTACCGGAAGAATGTCGTTGCCAATGTACATGCGTGCTTCGCTGATCTTATAATCTCCGATCATAGTGATGACAGCTGTTGCAGTTCCGTCGGAGTACTGCATTTTAATGTATCCCACTTTCGTTGCCCCTTCAACATCACAACCGTCAACATTGGTCCACAGTTCGTAGTGTGAGGTGAATTCTTCATTTGGTGCCAGGGCACCATTGGTCCATCCCCACTGATCAAATCCATACTCTGCAAATTCCTCTCCGAGGAAGCAATGCACCATCGGTTCGTATGTTTTCCTTGCAAAGGCGATCATTGGTTTTTCCTCCTCATCCGGTTCTTCAACAAAGATCTCCCTGAGAGCTGTACTGCAGTCGTTGGCATCGGTAATAATAACACTGTAGACACCCGGACCGAGTCCGCTGAGGTCCTGGGTTGTGGCGTCATTGTTCCAGAGATAGTTGTAGGGCGGTGTTCCGCCTGTAACTGTTACATCAATGGCTCCGTCGTTGGCTCCATAAGACGAGATTTGGGTTACAACGCTTGATGCACTGATTCCTGATGCAGGCTGGAGTACCATTATCGTATCCAGGACAAACATACACTGGGCAGCATCATAAATTGTAACTGAGTATTCGCCTGCCGGAATGTTCTCAAGGTCTTCCGTTGTAGCTCCGGTGTTCCACATAAAGGTATAGGGAGCGGCTCCGCCGCTTACGGTCACATCGATATTGCCGGTTGAAGCGCCGAAGCACTTAACATCGGTCACGACTGCTGAAGCTGAAAGGTCGCATTCTTCTTCTTCTTCACAACATTCGATTTCATAGTATATAGTACCGAACCATGGACCTCCGGTAACCGGCCTGGATATTGTTCCTCCGTATGCAGTTTCACCTCCGGTGGCTGCATGAGCCTGGATCCATATTCCTTTTCCGCATTGAAGGTCTTCATTCAGGGGAATGGCAAAAGTATAGGAATGAGTGCCGTCGGCAAGGTTTTCGACCTTATACGGAGCCTGACCGGGGGAAAGTCTGCCTGTAGGGGCTGAGTCGAGAATGAAGAGATGAAGCTCATCCAGATCCCAGTTTTCATCAGAATTATAGGTTACATAAAGGAATCCGGCATCATTCGATACGACAACCGTTCCCATCGTTGTATGCTGACCTGCGGTCAGCGGGAAAGTTTGCGACTTGCATGTATCGGCTATGCCTTTTCCGGGAGAGTAATACCCTTCGAAGAAAGCCTTTTTATTAGGGGAAACTGCACTGACGGGATCAATACCAAGCATTGAAAGACCTGTATCATCATCAGGTTTAGAGCATCCTGCCATAGTTAACAGGATTAATAGAACTGCAAAATACCAGTTTTTAACTTTCATGTTTTTTTTACTTTTTATTTGGTTTAACATATTATTTAATATGCGGCATCATCAGGCCAGGAAAAACCTGTGATTGAATTCAACATCTCTTTCCCTTAACCATCTGCGAAGGGCTTTGGAAATCTTGCGGCACCTTATTATTACTGTACCGGTCTCCTCTGACGAAATTTCATAATGTGTTCTCATGGCTGTCTGGTTTTAAGTTAAAAATTGTATGGTAAAATTAACACTCAAAAAGCTTCGTGTCAATACGCAGGAGCCCACTACATGGGGTTTTGCGGTTGTTTTTAAAAACCATTCATCAGCTTTTAAAAGCCGGTCATGGGAACAGCCCGGATAGTTCACAGGGATTAAGCGGCCGTTCGTCAAAACGGAGGCCATATTTACAAAAAAAACCACCCCGGAAGGTGGCTTTTAGTATTTTATTGCATATAATTATCTGTGTTACTGAGCTTTACAATCAAAAAGTCGGGTTAACGGGGAATTAATCAGGTTTTGACCAATGGCATGATTATTTAGACTTAAAAACCCGATTTTGGGCTTTTTGGAGTTCAAAATGACCTGGATCCGGTGTGCAAAACGTCAGATTTGCCAGCTGGTGAGCAGAAAGTGGAAAGTGGAAAGTGGAAAGTGGAAAGCAATACATAATACATCGCCTATAATACATAATACATTGTTTAGACTTTCGCTAAAGTTTCATTTTAAGAGACCTTGCTCGACCGACTTTCCCCGTGCCCTATGCCCTGTGCCGTAAATAAGCTATATTATTTATATTATATGGTATCGAATTTCACAAGTCGTACCTGAGATTTTTCCAGAGTCTTTTTTACATCCGGATCAGAAAGAACTTTTACTTCACCGGCTCTTCCTGGATGACACATTATTTCTGAGATTCCATTTGGTAATTGCATTATAATTGAATTCAAGTCACTCACACTTGCATTTTCAAAAAAAGAATCAATAAACCAGTCAGGCATTTTAATTCCTGCTTCATTATTAATTTTTTCCTGTTCAATAAATGCAGCCGGACCCATCACTTTCATCATCGGAAAAGATTTAAACGGATGAAGCAGGCCATAGACAATCATTTCTTTTGCCGCTGATGCTCCTCCACTACCCTTATTTACATTCATTTTTTTGTAAATGCTGTAGGGCACCGGATTTCTCATGGGAACATTGTATTGCAGGCATATTTCTCTCATTACAATATGAAACGGAGTGTACAGTGCTGTTATATGATGATGGCAATTAATATGATCAAGAGGCACTTCTGAAGAAAGGAATAGTTTGACCTGTGCATTTAATTCTTTTCGGACATCCTCAATTTTTATATCTGGCAGCTTAGACATTATTTGATCGGGTGAGAAAAAATTACCGTTTTTGTCTACAAGGCTGGGTATTTCACTCGCGGGAAGAAGCGATTTCCCTTCAGTGATATTCAAATGAATACCGATGGGCAAATCAGGATTTTCAGAATGAATACGTCTCAGTGCAGACACGGGTTCCGCAAAGGTTACAAAAGCACTGGTACTGGTAACAATACCATTTCGGTACGCGTCGATTATTGCATTGCTTGTCTCATCGTTCATACAGAGATCATCTGCATTTACGATTATCAATTTGTCTCCGGATATAACTTTCGGTTGTATCTGTTTTGAACATGAACAGAAGATTGAAAGCATGATAATAGAAATGAATAGTTTATGCATAATATTATACTACACTTTGGTTAATTCTGCGAATTAGGGGTTGAATTTAATAAATATGCGGCTGCGATTTGCACGGGGCACAGAGCAAAGAGCACAGGGCACAGGGCTCAGGGCACGGAGCACAGGGCTCAGGGTACAGAGCGCAGAGCACAGGGCACAGGGCTCAGGGTCATTTCAGAGTAAGATTTATTACTGATAGGCGATTAGTTATTCGTTTAGAGGAACAAGTTCAAAAGTGTGCATTGGTTTATAATCCATTACCCATAAGAATGGGAACAGTACTAAAATTCCTCCGATAATTGCTCCAACATTAACCTCCTCATTTCGTTTGAGGACATAATTAAAATCCTCGTATCCCTCAGCTTTAATTTTTACAATAGTTGTTGTCCCAACAATTTTTGTGTCGGAATAAGTGTAAGGTGTATTACCTGCAAGCTCATCATTTATATATATTTTTGCACCGGAAGGTGTGGTCTGGAACACCGTGGTACTTGCACAACCTGATAGCAGGAAAGATGTACTCAGGATGAGTGCAACGAGTTTGATTATTAGCTTTTTCATGGAGATGTGTTTTTTGATTGTTTTTATTACAAAACATACTTTTTACAAAGATATGCAATATTGTTATTATACAGATTTGCCTGAAATTATTTCTAAAAGTTCAGCGGTTTAATTTAGTGGGCATTACGTGACGAAGTATCAGGTAGATACGGACCAATTGGCTATGTGATTTCTATTGCTTTCCATCCCCATTTATTTTTCTTTTTGTTGAATGAAAGTATCGCCCTCCCATTAACAGTCTGTCCATCAGTTAGCTTACTCTTTTCTATAGTTTTGGCATCAACAAAGATGTCCTTAATGAAACCAAAGTTATGTGGAGGAAATACCTGTAATCTTCCTTCAAAATCCATTATTGCGTCTGATGGCATATCAGAGTCGGTCTGTTTTGCGGTAAGAATTTTATAATAACCATTTTGACCGTCTCCATCAAAGCGTACTTTTAAAAGGTTTCCAATCTGTGGTTTAATCAAATTGCGTGAGTAATTGAAGAATCCATGTTTTTTCTTGTCCTTCACAAAATTCAACATACTCTTGTTTTCGTTCACAAACTCAACTACAATTAATTCTTCGGGTATGTCCTGAAACAATATTTCCTCTGCCTGTCTGATGTGACTTGAATACAATTCTAAGTTGTCTTTTTTTGAAGTGGCAGTTTTATACCAATCCTGTTCTGTCCATTGCACTATCTGGACGGGGATTTTCCATTCATGTTTTTCTCGTGTTGCAATAATTTTTTGGATTTCAGTTTTGGCTTCATCATACATTCTCTTATCAATGAGAATTTCAGCAAAAGCCTGTCTCAATTTAACCAAAAAGCCTTCTTGTGTATTTAGACTCAGTGCCTTACAATAACAAGCAAGCTGAATATCTTTGTCTTTCGAAAATATTTCTGCCATCAATCCCCAAACCCAGAAGTCATTTCGTTTTTGTTTCGCAAAAGGCAAAAATGCAGACAGAGCATTGTCATCAGTTCCCAATGCCAAAAGGAGTTTTGCTTTAAGATAGGGCGGGTATTGATAATACGGCTGTTTCGCAATCAAAGAATCCAATTTTGGCAAGAATGATCGGATCCTCTCCTTGTCAACAACTCTTTGTTGTCCAAAAGTATCCAAAGGCTCTCCTTCCCAAAGCTTCTTTGAATAAGCAATGTATGCCTGTTCAGCAACAGACATCATTTTTTTGCCTTTGAACTCTTCTTCTAAATAGTCTTCGGAACGTAGGTTCTCGAAATTCCACCAGTCGGCAAAAGTCAGATAATTTGACCAGTTTTGATAGCCTTTGTGAAAGGCTTTATATATAAATGAGTATGACTCAGATGGTTTGGTAAAATGGAAATCCCTGATAATTTCAAACAATTCATTGATTTTGCCATAATCAACATGTTCTGTTTTCTGTAAACCAAAAACCAAACTACCGATTTGCCACGCACAATTGTCAAACACCATCTTTTCATCTTCTGGCAGTTGCAGATCTTTAATCCTGATCAGATTTTCCTTGAATTCTTCAAATGATTCAGGTTGAGCGTTTCTTTTAAGATAATCATAATATACCCATGCAGCAGCCCGCTTGTTCCAAATATTGTTTGGCTCTGCTTCCAAAACTTGATTTGCCATTTGCAAAGCTTCATCAAGCTTTCCCGCTTGCCGTAGTCCTTTGATTTCCTTAAATGACATAATCAGCTTTTTTTAAGGCTATTTACAATGGACTTGATTTTGGCCAGAAGTTCAGGGCTGTCGCATTTCTTTACCAATGGCAACACTCTGCCAAAAAAACCAGAATTATCATATTCAAAGTCAATCACGCAAGACCTGCCATTCTTTTCAATAGTATATCTTTCGCGGTATTCAAGATGCTGAATGTTAGTTATTTTTTCATCATCTGATAATCCTTTGCTGATATTATCGAATAAATTTTTCAAAAATGGCTTTTCTTCTTCAATTGATATATCAAATTCAATTTGCGTCAAAATACCTTCTACATTATTTCTATTGACTATAATAGCTGTGGTGTTTTTAAGAATTTTCGTGATAGTCTCAAATAACTCATCAGAATTAGTTTGTGCAGGTAGCTTTTGAAAACTGTTTTTAAAAACATTCTTTCTGTTAACCCAATATTTGAATGCAGCAGTTTGCCCTTCTCTTCTAAAAATATAGCGGATTTCATAATTGCCTACTTTTTGCCATGCATGAATATCTATATATTGCTTTCGGAGATAATACCATCTATGAATAAAATGGTCTTGTATGGTTAGTGGCTGATCAGCCAGTCCAAATTTTTCCAACTCCGGTAAAACCTCATAGATGTTAATTTCAATTGTTGGATTAGATTGACCTGTGAACTCATAGAATGCTTGTTGAACACTTACATCAATAAAATCCATGCCTGAAAAGGACGAGAAATACGGTGGATTGATGCAGAACAGCTTCTTGGATGCTCTTGTAACTGTGGTGTATGCCCAACGATAAAACATTTTATTGGCCCTGCCAATTGTTGACTGATTATCAGTATAATAATTGAATCTATCATTTGTGCCATAGTCCCAAAAAACAAATGCATTTGCCCATTCACCACCCTGGGCTTTATGGCAGGTTACTGCATAACCGTATTTCAGAAGTATGCAATTGAAGTACTTATCGTTGGTAATAGCTTCTTTAAACTCCCCCGTATCCTTTTTGAGTTTGGGATTCCTGTTTTTGAAATCTACATACAGGGCTCTTTGTTCCTCGGGTTTCAGGAAGTTATCTCCGTATAGATAGTTTTCTAAAATAAATCCGCTTACCGTTTTGGGCTGATTGTTTTCATCAGGTAAAACAAGGCTTATGCTTCGCCATGTTAGTCTGACGCTTTGGATTTTACCTTTTTTAGTGTAGAACCTAACCTCTCTACTTTCAACTGAGGGGCTTGCTTCTGAAACAATTGCAAATTCTCCATTCATGATACCTAAACGGTAATTGTTTCCTCCTATAATAATAATGTCAGATGCCTGAATGGGTAAATCACCTCCAAATTTATCTTTACGGATATCTATATTTAAATCAAGTGCTGTTTTGTTTTTGTAGCAGATGATGATTTTTGGGTCTTGCTGTGACTTATATGTTTCCAGATAATCCTGATATGCCGGATTGAAAATATCCGTATTATTTTCTCTCAAATCAAAATCATTGAAGTAGCCTGAGGTCAGGCACTGTCTGATTTTAGTGGCAGATATTAAAATACCATTGTTGGCATCGTGACGTTTCATTTCCTTCATTTCAGCTTGCGAAACGGAAATATTGTACGTCTCTCTCAAATACTGCGGGTCAAGTGCAGGAGAGAATTTCATGCCAATAGGTGGCAACTGAGCTGGATCGCCTATGAAAATTAGTTTGCTGGTAGTAGTAGCTTCTTGAATTCTTCCATAAACTATCAAGTCTCTCAATAAATAACCGGTACCAAACCGGAAAAATTCACCCTGGCTCAAGACGTCGCTTACCATTGATGCTTCATCCACGATCAGAACCGAATAATGTATCTCAGGATTATTCCTTATTTTGTAATAGTACAGAAAGGAAACATTTTTATCATCCTCACCTTGTTTGATTTCCTGCAATTCCTCAAAACTGTAAATACCTTTGTGAATGGTGGTAGATTCAAAACCTGTTTTTTGATTGATGACTTTTGCCGCTCTACCGGTTGGAGCCATTAATTGGTACTTCTGATCCAAAGATTTCAGATATTCAACCAAACCTTTTAACAAAGTTGTTTTACCACTGCCTGCATATCCTTGAAGGATGAACACCCGCTCATCACTTTCTAAAAAAAACTGAAGCTTTTCCAACGCATTGCGTTGGTCGTTGGTGAGACTGATATGCCGGAAATGGTCAAAAATCTTCATGGCTGTTATTCTTTCATGCAAAGATGAATTGTATGTGTGCAGTGAAAGTGCATTGCTAAATAGTTTTTACAAATATTTTTTCAAATATTCCAATTAAGAAAGAAATATCATTTTTTGCAGTTATTTTTATGTCCGACTTCACCCTGCCTGTTAAATGTGCCGATACATTACTCCTATAATATCTCAACTTCATAATTCTCTCAATATCAGCCTTGTCAATATTTTCTCTAAAATGAAGTACAGAAATCATCTTCACTAGAAATGAAGCATCTAATCCCGAGTGAAATGAAGATTTTGATTCCATTTTCGGAAACACACTATATCCTATAGGTGTATTACTTGACGAGTCCTCTTGAAAATCAAATCTTCCAGTTTTTAATTCAAACCAAGTCGATATTTTTGAATTTTGTTGATTAATAAATACATCAAACTTTGACTTATCTTTTTTCCAAACAAAACCAGATGATAACCCCTCGCTACTACCAAAGCTACCAATAGATTTTAAATCACAATAGTTCTCAAGAATTTGAAAACCTAAAAGAAGACATTGATCTAATACAGCATCATTAAAACAGTCAAGATTAAGCAGGTCGAATATTTTGTCCAATAATCCTTTTTTTTCAAAAACCAAACTTATGAAATCCTTTTCGTTTAAGTCTAAATCATAACACTTCTTCAATAATTCAATCTTTCTATACAGCTTTGCTAAAAAGGCTTTATCTGCCGCCTTGTCCACTTCTTTGGTCAGATTAAGTAGCGTTAGTCTAGTCTCTTCTCGAGTATTAAATGTTTCAGGAGATTCCTTGACAATAAAAGATGTAACACCTACTTCTATGTTTTTTTGAAAATTCCAAACTTTGTTAGATGCTGTAGATACAATTACTTGAGTACCTTTATTTATAGACTTTATGTATTTTATAATTTGATTTCCTGTAATATTCTCACTTTTTTTCTCCTCAAAATCTTCATCGTGAAGTCGTAAATCAACAACATAAATATCAATTGGACTTTTGGATGAATTATGCTCATCAATCCATTTTTTCAACCGATTGATTAAATCAGCTTTCCGTTCTTCTTTGTAGAATTGAAAAATCTCCACTTTTGCATCTGATTTCTCAAATAAAAACTGATAAAAATCTCCCCAACCTTTATCTGCTTCATCTTCAATTATTCCAATGGTCAATCCTGAGACATTATTAAATTGAGGGGTATAAAAATTTTTCTTTTTAAATTTCTGTCTTTCTACTTTACTCTCTACATATTTAAAGTGAAGTGTTTTTGTATAATCGAGTTTAGAGATTTTATGACCAAGACAGTTATACATTTCGTTACCGTTCTCTTTTTCAAACATTGAGAAGTATCGTGCTAATGCCCAGTCATTACAATGCTATGGTGTGATTGATAGTTAGCTGGAGGATCTATTCTTATAAACTCTAAGAATTTATCGAAGTTTAGAGGATCTTGTTGCCTAACATTCTTTATAAAATCAGCTATCTTATCAAACGAAAATTCATTAATATTGACGTAGTGGACATTTGGAGTGAATAGTATGGAGGCCAAAGGAGAAATTTTAGCTATGACATCTATGCTTAGAGACCCATAGAATATTAACGTAGCAGCTCTATACATAAGTTCTTTTGTCAAACGGATATGATGCCCAACTATTAGCCCTGATAATTCTAAAAAATTATTACTCAAACTTATTGGTAGCGTTACAGAATTAATTTCGCTATTATTAAGAGAAATCAAATAGTTGGTAATAGCTACATTTAAATCCTCATCATAATTTGGAGGTGAGACTTTATCTGTTTCAAAAAAAGTTGGCGGCGAGTAGTTGTCAGCCATTATATCATTTAAAATTAAAATGTTTTTCATCCCAATTTTTTTTTAATATCTGCATGGATTGTTTTATTAATTGCAATCAATTGGTCTTTTTCTACCATCCCATCCTCCATTTTTACATATTTATCTATAATCCATTGAGGTAGATCAAGATCGTCTAAAACGACAGACAAAGGTTTCTTTGTATATTTCAAAATATAAAAAGTTATTTTCTCATGAGCGCCAACTAACATATTTAGTTCCCAGAATTTTCCAAATGCTAATTCTAAGATTTCCTCTCCCGAATTATTAAGAAATAATACCAAATTCTCACTATAAAAGTCCTCTGAGCTAACAGTTAACAATTGACCTTTGCCAATTTTTTGTAATAAAGTATATGAAATGCCACCAGAAAAAAACACTAATATTTTTGATTTAACATCAACATAATCTCTTAGTAATGCTCTTTCTTCCGGTGTAAGGGCTGATCTGTGAATGATAATGATATCATAGGCACCAAAAAAGGCAATTTCGCTTGAAATTTTCTCTTTATACAAATAAAAATCATCTCCCCCACATATATTTTTTAGTATTGGAAAATCGTTAAGATCTATCTTTAAATCTTGTGTGAAGATTCGTTGTCGATTTGGTCGATCTTCAATTAACAATATAGAATTTATCATAAATAAAATTTTAATTCGTAAGTAAATCCATCAGTAAATTCAATTCTTTCAATAAGTTCAACCAAGTTATTAGAAGCCAGATAATTAACTCGATAGTTTTTATTATCAGGAAAAATTGCCGAAATAGAAAAGTCTGCTAACCCTTTCATAGATTTTATTATAGTACCCAAGTCACCACCATCAGGCGAAATAATTTTCGGATCGTCAATAATTCTCCTACATTTAGACTCTAGTTGTGCCAATTTTATTAATATGATATTCCCATGCTCCTTCTCTACCCTAATGTTAATATTTGGAAATTCGGGTCTTGATTTGAAATTTCTAAAAATTAACTTAATTACTTCTTTAAAAATTGCAACATCTGTGAAAAACGAATAACCTTCAACACCTTCAGTTTTTACTTGAAAATCATAAGAGAGTTCATTTTCCCACAAACTATTAATAATTTTTTTTAATGCGTTGCTATCTTCTCTAATTTCTATTTCATTTTTAAATACAGTAACATAATCTTCAAAATAGAACAAGTTTCTTTCTTTCTCTATTAGTCTTATCTGTTCAGGTATGGGACAATTAAAAGGGTCCCTATTTTCTCCTGAACTCATAAAATCTTTTAAGTAAGAAGAAGACCAACCAAATTTTAATTTTTTTTCTCCCCAACACACATAATAACCATCATCTTTTTTATCTCCCAAGTGTTTCTGAAATAGAAATGACGAGATTTTGGCATATAATCTAAAGTTCTGATTTCGTAACTCATCTTTTATTTCATTCCATTCTTTTTCAATAGACTCCATAAAATGGTCATATCCTGAAAACTTATCGAACTCCCAACTATGTGTTGAATACTTTAGATTTTTGTCATTTGAAGTAAAATACTTTAATAGTTTGACAGTCTTTTTAGGATTATGAATAATTGGATTTCCTTCTTGGGATTGGGTATTAATACCAGAGCTAACAAGTTTTGAATTGCCGCTTTGTGGTTCTATTTTTTTAAAATTACATTCTCTCAACTTCTCTTCAATTTTTCTCAACCTTTCATCAAATTCGATACCGTCATTTTTCATCTCTTTGACAGAAAGTCTCAAAACCCACTCCCTTTGAGAAGGAGTTAGTTTCTTATTCTCAATTAAATCCAATATAAAATCGTATTTATCTTTTGCCACTCCCGTTAAACATTTTCATTGTAATAAACTTCCATAGCCTTCTTAATGCCCTCATTTTCCCAAATGTCCAATACTTTATTAAACAGACTATCAGTTACACTTAGTTTATCAAATCTTTTTCTCAAAATTTTATATGTGGAATCATTATCCCCTTTAACCATCTTCAAGAACTCCAATTTTCCATCCAGCACATTTATCAAATGCGCATTATTATCTTTCACATGCCCTCTGTCGGCAAAGTAATCTCGTTTAAAAATCTGTTCCGCTTTTTCATAGCCATATTTTTCCCAGTAGTACAGCCACATTCGGATTTGCTTTACATATCTCCTGCGGACATTTACCTTTTCATTAACAATCAAACCTGTTGCTTCCTGACGATAGCCGGCTTTTTGCAAACGTGTTTTTTTCGGGTTGATAACCAGTTTTTGGTCTTCTTCAATAATTCGTTTTAGCTCCTTATTGAATGCTTCATCCTTATAGATGTTGTGCGGTGACGAAAATGTAATGTCGTCAGCGTACCTTGTATATGTTGCTCCAAACCGGTAGGCAAGTCCGGTGAGTCTGCGGTCAAGCTTTCTGCAAAGAATGTTGGTTAAGGTCGGAGATGTCGGACTTCCTTGTGGAAGAACGGTTTTTACTTCTCCATCAATTTCAAAAGGATGAGTACATAGACTTGCCAATAGAAAAGCCAATGGTTCTTTCTTGCCATTCAGGTTAAATGGCTCATACATAAAGCCCATCTTAACTCTGTTGCGGTCAAACGTGTGAAAAAAGTCTTTTAAGTCCATATTTAGGACAAAATGATGTCCCACATGCTTTTTAGCATTGTCAACGATAGACTTTCCAAGAACAAAACCTGTTGCTGCTTCATGAGGTTCATAGACACATTGCAACACAAAATTCAAGGAGCGAAGAATGGATTTTAATCCTTTCACGGGTGCATTAATAGTTCTGTCTGCTCCTGACTTTTTCTTGATGGTAAAAGTATGATAACGCTTTTTGCAAAGTGTTGGATTGGTGTAATAAGTCAGTGATTTTAATTGAACCGGCTTGCATTCCTCACCATAAAGCATGTTCTTAGCGTCACTTAAAAGTTTCACTAGGTCCACTTTGTTTTGCAGTTTTGCAAATTCTTTCCGTATTTGGTCGATATGTACCTGTTCTATTCCCATGTCAGAAATTTTGAAGGACTTTGAAAACACCTGCCGGATATTCTATTTGTATGTATGAATATGTAAAAAAAAATTCAATACATAATTCATCACTAATAATTGCATTATAATATGTTTACATTATTGACATTAAAATCAATAAATGTTGTTAAAAATGCCTTAGTGACATTCATCCCAACCAAAGGTTAAGAGAAGATGCCGATCATTGTCCCAGACCGGAATCTGAGACCAGCACCCACGAATCAATATCTTGCGGCAGGTGTTTCAAAGAACTTCTGCAAAAGTAAATGCTTCCGTGCACTCAATCTGCACGTTAAAGATACAGATAAAAATAAGTTATAAAAGCGTATTATGTACATCCATTCATAACATTGCTCATTCAGGTAATAAAAGTATCTTTGTGCTGTGCACTTATTCTGCACTAAAAATTTATCAAGTATGGCCATTAACAAAAATGCACTTATTCGCTATCAGGTTTTAGACCGTTGCTTCCGCAATTCGGGCAGGATGTATTTTTGGGAAGACCTGCTCGATGAATGTAATAAAGCATTGATGGATTTTAACCCAAATAGTGAAGGAATTCAAAGAAGACAATTGTTTGATGATATTCGTTTCATGGAAAGTGAAGCAGGCTGGTCTATTCCTCTCGGCAGAACCCGTCATGGCCGGAAAGTTTATTATCGATATGAAGATTTGTCTTTTTCAATTAGTAACCAACCTTTGAATGATTCAGAAGCAGAACAGATAAAGTCAGCGCTTCAAATAATTTCTCGTTTTTCAGGCACGCCACAGTTTGAATGGGTCAACGAAATGATTCCAATGCTCGAATCTAAGTTTGGTTTAATTGAGCGTAAAAGTGAAATCATCAGTTTTGAGAGCAATATTGACCTAAAAGGGCTTCATTTTCTGACTCCATTGTTCAATGCCATTGTTAATGAGCGGGTTTTACTTGTCAAATACAAAGACTTCAGGAGCTCTGAATCTTATGAAATCACTTTTCATCCATACTATTTAAAGCAGTACAACAATCGGTGGTTTGTCTTTGGACTTAATTCTGATAATCAGGTCCCAAATTGGAATCTTGCACTTGATCGAATTGAGTCATTGTCTGAAACTTCCCGGAAATACAAACAGTCAGAAACCGATTGGGAAGAGTACTTTTTTGATTTGATTGGCGTTACCCGGCCCGAAGGTGTTAACTTGCAGGAAGTTGTCTTGAAGTTTTCTCCTGAGGTTGCTCCTTATGTCATTACAAAGCCTATTCATCCAAGTCAGAAGCACAAGCATGACCCAACTGGTCTTGAAATCAAAATCAAAGTCATTCCAAATATTGAGATGGAAAGTTTGATTCTTTCTTTCGGAGAACAAGTAAAGGTAATTTCTCCCCAGGATCTCACAGAACGAATTTCCCGGCGTCTCAGGTCAGCTGGTCGTCTTTATTGAGCTTTGACATTGTCCTTGTTGCAGCCAGAATTCATTTTTTTGTCCAAAAATAGCCCTCAAAGATCTTTTTATATTGATTTGTCAGGACTTCTTGATCGAGTGGTTCCATGTCTTCCTTAAATGACTTTCGATAGAATGCAACATTGTCTTCTTTTGAA
>Ga0208040_1000758_pt1 | contig 36291 bp, 18 predicted proteins | sample AD_UKC083_MetaG_FD_184431 | JGI IMG/M metagenome (GOLD analysis project Ga0208040, IMG submission 184431) | Active sludge microbial communities of municipal wastewater-treating anaerobic digesters from USA - AD_UKC083_MetaG (SPAdes) (version 2) | ecosystem: Engineered > Bioreactor > Anaerobic >...
CCACCATCGACGAGGCGGCCGAGACCCTGAACCGCTACAGCATCAACGCGGCGGTCGTCCAGTCCAGAGACGGCAGGGCCGTGGGCATGGTCACGCGGCAGGTGGTGAGCAGGGCCCAGGGGCATGGTCTGGGCGATGCCAGGGTGAAGGACTACATGATCCGCGACATCCAGTTCATCAGGCCCGAAGCGCCGGTGGGCGAGATCCGCACACTCATCATCGAAGGCGGCCAGCGGCTCCTTCCCGTGGTGGAAAGTGGCAGGGCCATGGGCGTCATCACCCGGACCGACCTCATGCGGGTCATGCACGAGAAGATGGCGCGGGCCGAGGGGGTGGACTACCGGGCCACTCAGAAGAAGAACGTCCAGTCGCTGCTGGAGGAGCGGATGCCCCGACACATCATCATGATGCTCCACCAGGGAGGCGCCCTCGCGGCATCCATGGGGTACAACATATTCCTCGTGGGGGGGATCGTGCGCGACATGGTCATGCGCATCGACAACCTGGACATCGACCTCGTGGTGGAGGGCGACGGCATTGCCTTCGCCAAGGCCTTCGCCCCTTCCGTGGGGGGGCGCTGTGCGGTGCACGAGAAGTACAAGACTGCGGTCATCACGCTCAAGGACGGCACCCACATCGACGTAGCCACGGCGCGGACGGAGTACTACAAGCACCCGGGCGGATATCCCATCGTGGAGCAGTCCACCCTGAAGCTCGATCTCTACCGGCGGGACTTCACCATCAACACCATGGCGATATGCCTGACGCCCCAGCGCTTCGGGGAGCTCATCGACTTCTTCGGCGCACAGCGGGACATCAAGGAAAAGCGCATTCGTGTGCTCCATGCCCTGAGCTTCGTGGAGGACCCGTCGCGGATTCTGCGGGCCGTGCGTTTCGAGAAGCGCTACGGGTTCACCCTGGGCAAGCAGACGCTCTCGCTCGTACATGCGGCGGTGAGGTCAGGCCTCCTGAGCAGCATCCCGGGCAGGCGCATCTCCCATGAGATCCGCCAGGTCCTCTCCGAGGAGGACCCTCTACCGAGCCTGGAGAGGCTCAAGGAACTGGAGGTGCTGGAGGCCATCCATCCCGACATTATCCTGAACACGGGCATCCGCGAGGATTTCACACGGGTCAGGGAGACCATCTCCTGGTTCAACCTGCTCTACACCCACGAACAGTACCGGTCGTGGTTCATCTACCTGCTCGCCATGGTGGAGCAGATGAAGCCCAAGAGGATCATCGCCATATGCCAGCGACTGGGCCTGACCGACGAGAACGTGCGGAACATCCTGACCGCCAGGTCCAGGGTGAACGCCGTGCTCCGGGACCTGTCGACCGCGGAGAGGAAGACGCCCGCCACCGCGGTGAAGATCCTCGAAAAGGCCAGACTCGAAGAGGTGCTCTATGCCATGTCCAAGACCAAGAGCCCCGAGATCAAGGAGCTGATATCCTCCTTCATCACCACCTGGCGCGCCTACAGGCCTCCGGTCACGGGCAAGGATCTCATCGGCCTGGGATACCGCAAGGGAAGGAGGCTCGGGAATGCGCTGCGTCTGATCCGCGACAAGGGGCTCAACGGCGAGATAAAGGACTTCAAGGACGCCATGAAACTGGCCCGGAAGCTGCTCGAAGAGTATGAGAAAATGGAAAACCAGAGCCTTGACGAAGGGACTGCCATCTAGTACACAGAGAGAACCTTGTGGGGGTGTAGCTCAGTGGGAGAGCATCGCGTTCGCAATGCGAGGGTCGAGGGTTCAAATCCCTCCACCTCCACCAATAATATCAAATAGTTAGACCCCAAAAACCCCTATTTTCCAGGGCAGTAAATGGGCAGTAAATTCCCAACCCGAACCATCAGTCCTGATCAGAGTCCTTGACATCTGGTAACAATTAAGCAATGAATAGCCATTCACTCAGAGGGTGGTAGGGTTGACTCAGAGGCAATTGCACCTATTATGAAATTATCAAGGGTGTGCTGGGGCGCTATTTAAGTATAAGCCTTTATTTGCCGAACGTTAATTGAAATTGAATAAGTAGAAACAGGCCAATGAGCGAAGAAAAAAAATTACCTAACACCTTGAAATTCAAGTACATCTTTTCGGATGACTATAATCCATTTCCTGCAAATGGTGCATACGGTGGGGTGTGCCCCACTGGAGAGATAATCATCAATTTTTATCTAGAACGGCACCCATTGCCTGTGTCTATAACATATGAAACGGATGGCTCAGGTAATATATTACATGAAATAGCAAGAGAACCGGAGGACCAGAAATCAAGCATTGTTAGGTACATCAACACTGGAGTAGTTCTGAACGTTGATTCGGCGAAAAGAATATGCGCATGGCTGCAGGATCAAATTAGCTCAGCTGAGAAAATGGCTCTTGAGCAGGACAATGTCAAACAAAAGGGAGAGAAGTAGTCATGACTTTCATAGCTAATTACTGTGAAGCAAAGACAACGCCCTTCCTCCATGCGAAGTATTTCAAACCTGAGGATGCAATGGAATGTCAGATGATGAAAAGTCGCAAGCCATATGCGGCTCAACAGTACTTCTTGAGTGACTCATCAAGTTCAGACCTGATCTATGTTCTGATACAGTCTCAAGAATGGATCGGGATTGGGATTGAAACTGCAATTATGAGCGAATCTGCTCTTAAAGATGATTGGATGAGCGCTGAGGAGGATGAAGCTTGGCGGCTTTTGTGAAAGGGGAAGTCGTAATAGTACCTTTTCCTTTTTCAAATTTCTCGGGAGCTAAAAGAAGACCTGCTCTTGTAGTTGCCAACTTAAGCGGCGATGACTTTATCCTTTGTCAGATTACAAGCCAACCCCCTAGAGACACCTATTCAGTGTCTCTGCAATCAAGCGATTTCTCATCAGGTTCACTACCAATAAGTACAAGCTATATTCGACCCAATAAACTGTTTACTGCGGATGGGAATATTGTCTTGAGATCAGCTGGGACTATTAAAAGTACAAAATCTGATGAAGTTATTAGAAAATTAGTGGAAATATTAAATAATTAGATGTTATTCAATAATTTTATCTAGAGGCTACTCCACCCCAAAGAGATCAGCCCCCATATTTTTCCAGAACGTTTTGAGGTCGGCCTTTTTACATGTAAAAAGTTAGTTCTACAGCAGCACCTGACGTTAAATATTATTATAGCTTATTGATTTCTTTTGTAATTTGTCCTATTCTAATCCATTATATGTATCCGTGTATAAAAGATATTCTCAACGTTGACTGATTGTTGGAATGAATCTCATGACAGGGCCGTTTCTCACTGATCTTGACACACGAGCCGCAATCAAGGGCTCCCTCGATCCCCTGGGTATCCAGCCCATCTGGACACGGTTTGCGAGGCATGTCGTGGGAAACCTCACCACGGTCAGCAACTCGGTGCGCGACTTCACGGTACTGCTCCTTGGCTATCATTTCGCCGAACGGGTAACTGAAGACGGCGGACCCGAGGACGACCTGGCTGTCTTTCTGAAATGGGAGCAGTTGGCTGCCTATGCGCGCGGGATAGAGAACGAGGACTGGGCCTTTCGAGGAACAGAGAGGGCCCGGAAGAATGCCCTCAACAACAGGCGGGTCCGCCTCAGCAAGGACCCGAGGGACCAGATCCTTGGCAACCAGAAGATGTACGGCCTGTGGGGCCTGTATACCGTGCCTTCAAGGTCCTCCGGTCTGGTCCAAGGGAACCCGCCGCGATTGACACCCCCTGGCCGTGAAATCGTGGAGAAGATCTACCTGCCCCTTTTCACCTCAGCAGGGTTCCGCAACGCAGACCGTTTCGTGAAGCTGTTGGCCAGGCCTGAAGTGACGCTCGACAAGGATGATGAAATCCTCAAAGCTGTGGGAAAAATTCTCAAGAAGCGAATGAGACCGGGAGAAAGGGATGCCCTCAGGTTCCATCTCCTTCTCGGGGGGGCATCAGACAGGACGCATGGGAACCAGGCCGTGCTCGCTTCGGCCATAGAACAGACCCTGGATGACGATGACTGGGAACTCTCACCCTCGAGAATGCGCCACCTGGCCAAGCTCTGCAGGGACAAGGGAGATGTCGGTCTTCACGTGGCCGACAGGCTCGAGCGTATACGCACCTGCGAGATGCTCCTCGCCCCTGCTGCGGCCCTCTTCGACTTCCTCCTGGGAAAAGACGGCCAATCCATCGACGACGTTTCAGGCCAAGTCCGAAAGCACTGGGGCACATCCCTCAACAAAACCATAGATATCGAAAGGATCCGTGATCTCCAGGGTGAACTTGCCACAGTATCGGGAGATACCGAGGGCTACAGTCGCTGGCTGAAAACTGGCATCGCCATGGCACAGGGCGATTATGCGCGCGCTCTCAACCTTCTGCTCGAGCAGAACACTGCCGTCATGAAGGCGCGTTCAGGAGCTGCACCCTGGGCTGAGCTGAAAGACGGGAAGATCCAGGTCCGTTTCAGAGACGAGCAAACGATTACGCTGCCTGAAGCTGAAGCTCTGCCTGAATACTGGTGGAACCCCTACTTCATCGACGCGATGAGATCCATCGCTTCCGCTCTGAGGGGATGAGGCATGGCAGAGATCCCTCGATCAATACTCTCGGAGCACTTTCAGGAACAGCTGGGAGACAGGCGTCTCGTCTCTGCCGTGTTCGTCACCTACAGGTTCGACCCTGCTTTTTTTGAGCAGGAAGTGCTTCCAGTTTTCCTAGACATATCATTGAGCCACGCGTCGAAGATCAGGCTTGTTCAGCTCGAGGATGCCATGCGGGAAATCCCGGTGGGTGTGGCAGTCTACTATGATCAGAACGGGCTCGAATCGGGAGATTCTGCAAAACTCGATATCAGGCGGTGTGCTGTCAGATTTCAGAATGGGTTCATTTTCCACCCCAAGAACGTCTTCGCCCTTGTGGAGGAGAAGGAGCCTGATGAGGACGGCCACAGGGCTCGTGCACTCATAGCTGGGTGCATGTCTGCCAATATCACCAGGGCCGGGTGGTGGGAGAACGTCGAGGTCTGTCACACCGAGGAGATACAGGAAGGAGATTCCACAAGGATCCGTGACGACCTCCTGGACTACCTTGACAAACTGAAAGTGCTCTCAGGCGATCGGGCCGCCGGAGGCCATGAGGCCATCGATTCCATCATGCACTTTCTCCGTGAAACGGAACAGAAGCCACGTAAGAAATCTGAAGGGTTCCTGAACACACACTTTTTCCACGGCCAGGCAGGCTTCATTGAATTCCTTCGCAACACGGCAGGCAGTGATCTGAATGACATGTATCTTGAAATCATCTCTCCCTACTTTGATGCAGGGCCTGAATCCATACCGCTACGTGACCTCATGAGGTCTTTCAGCCCGAGAGAGGTTCGTGTTCTGCTGCCACTGAAAGATGACGGTGAAACCGGGTGCTCGGAGGAGATCTTCGAGTGGATCCGTGAGCAGCCTCGGGTGAGTTGGGGCAGCCTCCCCAGGGACATCCTTCAGCGGGGCAAACGCAAGGATGTCAAAGAACGCTTTGTCCATGCAAAGGTCTACCGGTTCTTTAAACAGCACCCCAAGAAGGAGATCATGTTCGTCGGCTCGGTGAACCTCACCAAAGCTGCTCACAAGAAAGGCGGCAACCTGGAGACAGGGTTCCTTGTCCAGACCGACCCGCCACGGAGACCTGAATGGTGGCTGAAGGTTCATGACTCTCATCCTGTGAAGTTCGAGCATTCCCGTGAAGACGAGGGAAGCGCTCTGGGAGGGACAAGGCTGTCCCTCCTCTACCGATGGAACACGTCTTCGGCCGAGGCCTACTGGGATGATGAAGCACCATCTCCTCGCCTGAGGGTCGAACACCAGGGGGTACCCCTCTTCGAGCTGGACACCCTGCCCCCCATGGAATGGGAAACCCTTGATCCGGATATTTCTGCAGAACTCGGGAAGGTTCTCATCTCCACGTCAATGCTCATTGTGTACGAAGACGGTGACAGCCCCGGGCTCCTTCTCGTGCAGGAGGAAGGCATGTCACACCGGCCGTCCATCCTGTTTGATCTCACCCCTGCGGAAATCCTCAGATACTGGTCGCTCCTGACGGTAGAGCAGCGTGCCGCGTTCCTGGAACACAGGGCACCCCAGACCGCCCTGGAGGGTGAGGGGGAAGCCCTGGTCACGATACTTCCTCTCGTGGAGGACCACGATACCCTGTTCGACCGCTTTGCTGGCATTTTCCACGCATTCGGCTGCCTTGATCGAAAGGTGCGTGATGCCCTCGAGAACGACAGGAGGAATGAAGCGACCTATCTTATCTTCGGCCAGAAGTATGACTCCCTGGGCAGTTTCCTATCCAGAGTGCTGAGAGAGGGCGCTGACGGAAAGGGCGATATTGTCGAGCATTACGTGATCTTCCTGTGCGCCAGACAGCTTCTGAGCGGTCTCAAAAGGGAGTTCAGCGACTTCTGGCAGGATCATGGAGAGGACTGGAAGCAGCTTCGCGCTCAACTCGATGAAGCCGGCAGGATACGTGAACAGATTGTTGCCCGCAACCCCGGGGAGATGCCTGCCTTCCTCGAATGGTTTGACAAATGGTTCCTGCGGCGAGCATCAGGCATGGACAGGGGGGAACCATCATGATCGATGTACACACGGCGGAACAGCTTCTGGACTTCGGGGCCCGCATCGGCCATGGTCCCCGAGCCCGGGAACAGCTTGCCGGTGCAGTTGCGGTTCACAACATCCTCAGGAAGCACCGTGTCGCATATCTCGCCGATGAAGTCGGGATGGGCAAGACCTATGTCGCCCTCGGCGCCCTTGCCCTGTTCCGCCACTACCAGCCGGATTTCCGGGTTCTTGTGATAGCACCCAGGGAGAACATCCAGAAAAAGTGGATCAAGGAGCTCACCAACTTTGCCCGCCACAACGTGCGTTACCCGGACCTCCGCGTCGTATCCATTGACCATCGGCCTGCAAGGCCCATGAAGGCATGCGACAGTCTCATGGAATTCGTGCGGGAGGTGTCCGTAGACCCACGACGTGACTTCTTCCTGAGGCTGTCGAGCTTCAGCCTTTCTCTCGGTTCGACAGTGGAGAGCTGGTATCGGCTCCGTGACGACCTCAGGAAAGAACTGCCCTGGCTCCCTGACAAGTTCTTTGACTTGAGGAAAAAGAGTGAGTTCAAGACAAGGGTAGCCCAGGCGATATGCTGTGCCATGCCGGAATTTGATCTGGTCATTGTGGACGAAGGGCACAACCTCAAGCATGGCCTGAAATCGACCGCTTCGAGAAACATCGTCATAGCCCATGCCTTTGGTCACCCATACGGGAATGACTGCCAGTGCGTCCTGGGAAATTATGGACCCAGGGCGAAGCGGGTGCTGTTCCTTTCGGCCACACCCCTTGAAGAGTCATACCTCCACATCTGGAACCAGCTCGACGTGTTCGGCCACGGCACAGTCTTTGAAGACCTGCGCAGGGATGACATCCCTGAAGTGGAGAAAAAGAGGTTGGTAGCCGAGTTTCTCATCCGTCGTGTCACGACCGTCACAGTCGCAGGCACAGAGCTGACCAAGAACCAGTACCGCAGGGAGTGGCGAAGGGGGGGGCTCCACTCCCACGACGACCCTATCCGTGTCGAGGATGACAGGCAGCGCCTGGTTGTTGCCCTCGTGCAGAAGAAGGTGGCAGAGCTGCTCGGGTCCGAGAAGTTCAACAGGTCGTTCCAGATCGGCATGCTGGCGTCATTCGAGAGCTTCCTCGAGACGGCACGTGTGAAGAGCGAAACCGATGAGCAGGAAAATGTGTTCGATGACCTGGAACAGACAGAAGACCTGAGTGAGCGGGAGGGCATCGATGTACACGATGTAAACCGGATCACCCGCGACTACAGGAACCGGTTCGGCAGGGAGATGCCCCACCCGAAGATGGACGCGGTCGTGGAGGGACTTTCCAGGTCATGGGTGACTGGAACAAAGAGCCTCTTGTTTGTCCGACGGGTGGCCTCGGTCAAGGAACTCAAGCGCAAGCTTGACGAACGCTACGATGACTGGCTCATCCGGAGTCTCAGGGAAAGACTACCCGAGGGCGTGTATGCACGGTACGACCATCTCGTCGAGCACTACCGTGCAGAGAAAAAAACAGTCCTGGATGAGAGCAGCGACGACATCGCCCAGCCGGAAGATCAGGACATGGATGATGACGGTACGATGAAGGATCGTGGTGGCACAGACACGTTCTTTGCCTGGTTCTTCCGGGGAGACGGGCCCCCGGGGGTCATCAGCGGCGCGAACATACAGCGGCGTTTCATTCAGCGGGGAACGGCATACGCGACCTTTTTCGAGGACAACCACACCATGGCACTCCTCGGTGCGAGGCCCGGATCGGTGCTGAATGCTCTGGCAGATGTCATGGGGGTAGATCCATCCACAGCCAGGGAAGAGGTCCGCCATTGCGCTGCAAAGTACCTGAGCCAGGCCAGAAGACTAGCCGGTGCAGACCGGATGGAGGCAGCCCAGGCAGCAGCCATGGAGATCCTCAAGGACCTTCACGGAGAGATTGGGGAGTATGCGGGCATCATATGGCACGAGCGGTATAAATCATCCCAAAAGAAGCCTCATGCTTCAGAGGCCCCCGATGTGAGCGAATGGCTCGAACGGCCCACATTTTTCACCGAGCTCCGTCAGCCCGATTGGGCGCTGCTCCGTGAAAAGATCTGGCCGGAACCGAGTGCAGGGACCTGGCGCGAACGATTCCGGGAACAGGAACTCCGCGCCCAGCTGCTCGCGTCAGACGCACGCCTCGGACATGCGTTCATCGACATGTATGCGCTCACCATCCAGCGCATAGGGAGCCTTGACCACAAAACCCTGGAGACGGCTTCGGAAGAGAATGAGAGCCTTGATCTGAAGAGAATCCAGGAATACCTGGACCTGCTGGACAGACAACGGTGCATATCGCCACTTGATCGTGAGTGGGGTGCTTTCGATGAACTGGCAGCCATCGGGGTAAACTATGACCTCATCAGGGACGTGAACCTTCATGAGATCAGCTCCGGGCCCCTTGTCGAAGTGCCCAGAAAAGTGCAGTTACTGTTTCGCAGGCAGGTCGTTGCCGGCGTCACCGGCAGCACCAAGGACCGGAAGACCGTTGTCCAGCAGTTCCGCATGCCGGGATACCCGCTCGTGCTGATCACGACCGACATGCTTCAGGAAGGGGAAGACCTCCACACCTTCTGCTCCTCTGTCCACCATTACGGTATCTCCTGGACACCATCTTCCATGGAGCAGCGCATAGGCCGCATCGACCGTGTCCGTTCCCAGACCGACAGGCGTCTGTCGGTTCTTTCCGAAATGCCAGGTGGAGAAGACCTGCTGCAGGTGTACTTCCCCTACCTCGAGGACACCGTTGAGATCCTCCAGGTCCAGCGGGTGCTGGAAAGGATGAACACCTTCCTGCGGCTCATGCACGAGGACCTGACCATCCACCAGCGGGACGAGAGGCACATTGACGTCGTAAGGGAGATCATACAGGGAAGGCGCATACCCGAAGTGATCAGGGAACCTCTGAAGAGCGCTTTCCCTATACCCCTCTGGGCCTTGAAGGGGAGCAGGACCAGGCTCGCTGTGGGAAAGGAGGATATCGACAGAACGCTGAACCGATTTCATGCGCTCATTGATGGTCACTATGATGGCATCGACATCAAATGGGAACCCTCCACAGGAAACGGCATTCTGCTCGGCACGGTCAGGCTTGCCACAGGACGGGGCCAGCCATTTGCTCTGTTGCTCCGGTCAGAGGGGGAATTCCTCGTGATACGTTGCATCAGCCCGGTCGGGCTGGTTGACCCTGAAAGAACGATGGAACAGATCAGCGAAAGCGTTGCAACCCGACGGGTGAGGCTTGGTGCGCTCATGGGCCGGGACGAGAAGTCCTATGACCTCACGGTCGAGGACGATGTCATGCTTCGGGATGCCCGCTATGACACCGCGCGAGTGAACATGCTCATCCGGCGGGTTACCGAACAGGCGGATATATTGGAGGACACCCACCTTCCTGGTGAAGACAGGGGCATGAAGGTGTTCAGTGAAGACCTCGGGCAGGAGGGCAACCATGATGAAGAGTGAGTGGTCCAAGATGTGCCAGGGAACTGAGTCCATTACCATCGACGAAAAAGGTGTGGTGGTTGCATTGTCCAATGGGAGGAGACACCGCATACTTGTCCGTGATGAGGGTGACGCCTATGAGTTCACTGCCGTGGTGGCCCGCCCCAAGGCCCTGGAGACAATCGACGACATCTCGCTGCAGGCGTGGAAAAGGAACAGGGCTGCCCAGCTTGTCGGGTTCCGCGTAGACAGCAGGGGGCGGCTGCTCGGGGAGTCGTGGGTCCCGAAAACAGGCCTGGATGCAGATGAGTTCTGCCTGTACATCCGCCGTATAGCCGCTGAGTGTGACCATTTCGAGTATGTGCTGACAGGGGAGGACAGGGAGTAGGCGATCGCTGGAGCCGGCCATGGTGATTATCAAATTGCATGGATACCCGGTCCTTCGCACATCAGAATTATTGTGATCACTCCTAATGTATCGAAAAAATCTAACACATATCTTGTGTGGGAGCATCAGGGATTATCCTGCGTGAACGCCATATCTCTTCAGGTTTTGGATCACTCATTTCATTTGGATACGTAAAAGGCGCCAGTTCGCTTCTTTCGAACGACAAGCCATATGCCACATTAAGCCTCCGCATCCACTTTGTTTCATGGTCATTTAATTCCATATCTTTAGGGACTGGAAGTCCAATTACATCTGGGGAAAAGGCCTTTCGAAACAGCTGTCCGGAGAATGGCACCATTACAGCCTTTTTGTAAGGATAATCACAGTGACCACCTCCCCCGAAAATGACACGGATATCGTTAAGCTGCTCAGGGACATACAATTTTCTTTTAGCCAAAGCCAGTGTGCCCTCGGATCCACGTTCCAGTTGGTTATAAATCCTACTCCTCGCTTCTATCAGTTCAGGAGTCTCTTCGCCTCGTTCTTTCCTCTCTCTCCAGTTCTCAAGAGTCATACAGTCTGTCTTTCCACATTTCTCGGCAGCAAACCGTTCAATAATGCTAGACCCAAGGGGCAGAACACGTCCTGCCAGATAGGATAGGTGTTCCCGATAATCCTGCCTTATAAAGATAAAGATGCTCTGATCTACCGTACCCCCGCCAGTGTCTGAAAACATGTAAATGCCAGGGCTAGAAACACGTGAACGAACAAACCCTTGAACATTGGCACTCACTTCAGGGTAAACAAAACATGCATCATCGAATTGATCCCTGTTCTCCCAGTTCTTTTTTCTTAGTGATTGTAATTCCGACAAATGAAGCCGTGGATGCCCTGCAAGTTGATCAGCTAATCCCCATGCCTCTGACAGGATTCGTTTATATAGTCTATGAACTTGAGGTTTTTGTGCACTCTCAACAGGAACCGCCAGATTCACTGACATGTAATCTTCAGGGTGTGAACCAAAACCAGGGAATCTTTCATGTACCTGTTCTCGAATTTCTCCGAAAGTACCTGCCAACAAGTATACTGCACAAGCTACAACAAAACTTGGGTACTGATTGGGGTCTTTGAGTTGGACAGCGTTGTGATATGGAGCAAGAGACGGATGATCCATACAACCATCTGCTACAAAAACCAGAGCATTCTTTATGTGGTACAATCCATTTTCTGGATAATGAATACTGGTATCAGCTACATGTGATATATTATTCTTTTCTATGACGAGCGTACTCGGAATTAAGAAGGGCAACTCTTTATCTCGAGATTTAGAATATATGTACACCCATGCTTTGTTTTTCATAACATCCCGGCAAATACACTTGGAATAGGATGTGCCGAAGTCAAAACCAATCTGAATAAAATAAGGATCTAATCTTTTGTGAACCGGAGTTGTTGTATCTTGGGTGGACGTAAAGGTTTCATGTTTAGGTAAGGGCGGTGTTGACTCAATTTCTGGTTTTCCTTTATGCCTTATAACTGTTGAGTCCGGGGGAGGTTTAATGGCTTCATGTTTAGTTAAAGGCGATGTTGATTCAATATCCGTCTTTCGTTGCTTCTTCAGAAAGAGATTTTCCCAGAATCTTCTAAACCAATTCATAATGAAGACCTCTCATGTCATGTGATTATTAAACAACGCGAAATACACCTGCTGCCACTTGGGCTTGTTCCATGTCGACCATGGCCTTATCCTGCAGTTCCAGGAGTCGTTGTTCTTTGTTCCTGATACCTGTCTTGAGTCGACCTTCAGTCGCGCGAATCACCCGAGGATCACGGCCAGCTTCACGTAACGTACGAAGACGCTGTTCATCTTGTTCTATGCGGCGATCAAATATGCTTTTTACCCGCTGAACCTTAATTTGATAGGACGTGTCATTCTCTGCAATGAACTCCTCGACTGCAACTTTGAACCATTCGCCCATTGTTTCTTCTAGTTCCCTGTGTGCTCGAGTCAGTTTTTCTCTGTCATAGTCAACGTAATCCCAGTCTTTCCCTTGCCTCAATAGCTGTTGAACAATAAGTTCAGCTTCATCCGGAGCGTAGATGAAATTGTTCCCCAAGTTCACAATGCCATACGCGAGGTTTTCACGATTCGACAGACCCTTCAGTCTCCATCTTTCAATTCGATAACAATAGTCTCCGGGGGGAAGTGACGACTGCTCGAGGAGAAGCGCAGACACATCGAAAAAGCTGTGAGACCTCTCCCTGTTAATCTTCGTGATCCAGCGAATCAATGGAGAGAGGTGGTTAATGAAGTGAATGGATTTCTGTAGGCTCAAAGGAAGCTTTTGGAGCACCTCGCGTCTGAAAGTAATGTTAAACTCACTTTGCCTCAAAGGGCGGGCACTCAGCGATTTATCCTCTCGAATAAAGTCAGACAGAGAGAGCTGAGCCTGATTGTTGAGGCGCATACGCATACATCCGTTAACCGGGGTATTTTGATTTACCTCACATCCCTGAAATTCACGTTCAAAGAAATCTGTTACATAATCTTCCAATTCATTTGGCTGAAGGTATCGCCCTTTTTGTCTGTCTTCCTCGATCTTTCGTTGCACGTAATCTGAAAGCGCTATCAGCGCATCCCCAGACTCTTCCAAAGCCTGGATCTGGAGCAGGCGTTCCTCGATCACCCGTTCGGATTGCTCCATCAGTTTCAGTTCTTCTTTAGTTGAAAGATCTTTGCTCAGCAACTCAACAGTGAGGTATTGTACTGTCTTTCCGATTACTGCCTCCAGGTCACCCAGACTGTTGGCGAACCGTTCCAGCTTGGCATGCAGCCGGTCATAGAGACGTTCCTCAATTGTCCCGCGAATTTTGAAATTCACTATAGAAAGTCTCTTGGCCTTCTGTCCCACACGATCAATGCGTCCTATGCGCTGCTCTACGCGCATGGGATTCCACGGCATATCATAGTTCACCATCACTCGGCAGAACTGTAAGTCGATACCCTCGCTACCAACCTCAGAGGACAAGAGTACACGAGGGCCACGTGGGTCTTTGAATCGTTCGATTTCTTCCCAGCGTCGTTCGTTTGGTACATCCCCGTGGATCACGGTGACGCTAATCCCGTCATCCACTAACCGATGCCGCAAGTACGACAATGTAGGACGGTAATATGCAAACAGAACGACCTTCTCGTCTGGAACCAGTTCAGTCAGCGCATGTTTCAATTCTTTATACTTGCTGTCATTCTTCTCAAAATCATAGTGCATCAATTTTTCCAACTCTGCTGTGCTGATTTCTTCTCCATCCCCATTCTCGCTCAGGTCGTCGTATATCTCTTCTCCAATTGCTTCAAAAAACAGATCTTCCAAATTACCGAGACGCCCATCACGAATCTCCTGAGCCAAGGCAGGGAGGCAACTTGCTGCCCTGAGCTGTAACCCAAGTATCTGGAAAACGTGGAATGGCCGATTGTTTTTTCTACACTTAGCCCTCACAAGCTGAAGAATTGCCTGATAGAGCTGCATCTCTTCTCTAGAGTATTCAACGGTCAAGACCATTGGATCCCTGACGGGCCTATTTTCTTTGACCTGAACTCGGCGTGTTCGATTGACGTAGTTGCCCAACAGATTCAGCTTCTCAACAAGATCCTGGCATCTGGCAAGTTGGGCCTTATCGTTTGGATCAAGATTTTCCATTTTTTCTACAAACTGCTTGAACAAAGGAGATTTCTTGATGAAGGGGCTGGCGCTCATGCCTTTTACTGCCGACTCCAGCAACGGCATGTTTATTGGGGTCTGTGACAGTGCATTGCTAGCCTGAACCGTAGGTCTGTTCACCTCCAGGAGCTCCTCGAACATCCCCTGCGTTTCAAAGAAACTCTCATCGGTCAGACGAAGCAAACTGTGCAGATCTATGTTGCTGTTGTTCACAGGCGTTGCAGACACACAAAGAACCGCACCAGCAGCCTCTGCGAGGCTCTCTCCAAGATGAAATGTCGTTGTCGCAGGGTTTCGCATGTAATGAGCTTCGTCAAATATCACGAGATCCAGAGAATCATATCCCAACTGCCAATATCGCAGCTCCCGCAAGAAGTTTGTCTTGTCAGAACTCAGTGACTGCTCGTCTGGCGGGACATCGAGAAACTTGAGCTCTGACCTTGGCGGCCGGAGGCCTGTGTATGTACCTATTAGTGCGAAAGAGTGCCCTGGGCCTTCCGTCTTTAGATAAACAATCTCCTGTTGCAAACTTTGAAAATCAACAATACGTGCATCAAGAAGGAATTTAGTTCTGAGCTCATCGCGCCACTTATCGGCCAGGATTTTGGGACACACAACCAGTAAGCGTTTTGCCTGCCGCCTGGCCTGTAACTCGATCCAGATAAGAGCAGCTTCTATCGTTTTACCCAAGCCTACCTCATCAGCTATGATGAGGCGTTCAGTTGGTGAGTTAATGAATTTAAGAACCGGTTTGAATTGGTAAGGATAAAAGTCAATCTGAGCAGCCTCCATTGAGTATATCACCTCATGGAGAACACCTTTGAGCTTTTCGTACGTGATGAGCCTCTGTAGATCTCGCATTCTCCCAAAATGCCCTGCCATCATCCGGTCTTCTATGGTTTCAGCAATCTTTTGCATTGCTTCAAGGCATGAGAGGGGCCGATACATGGAGCTGCCCCCCGGGAAAGCCAGTTGGACCATTATCTGAGGTCCTGCGGTTCTCCATTTCCCGGTATATTGGCCAGGCTGTGCAGGATTGTTTTTGTCGACTATCCAGTCTCCGGGAGAAAACGGGACCCTGTTGTTAGAAGGTTCATCATGCATGAGACTGTCTCTCAGTCTTTCTAATGTTTTCTGGGTTACATATTTCTATTAAACCTTATCCGAACCACGAAGTGTCCTCTCTCACCTTCTTTGCCTTGTCTGTATTCCCCAGCCACCGGGCAAGGCGGGAGAGAAATACGGACATCTGATCTTTGCTGGCAAGGGCTGTGTACGGTATCTCCAGCACCTCATATCCCATTGACTTGAGCTGCTCTCGTATCTGTTTGTCCTTGGCCTGCGTGGCAGGATTGCCGTGGATGTGGACGCTCAGACCGTCAAGGTAGACACAAACGCCTGGCTCATCCGGGTCGTCCTGGAAAGGGTAGTAGCAATCAGGGGTGGTGGAACCCAAGGGCGGTCCGAGCTTGATCTGCTTCTTCCAGACCGGGTCAGGAAAGTCGGCGCGTTTGAGAAGGTCCTTCAGTCGGTCCTCGGCCTGGTTGACAGTCATGCCCGGCTTTTCATCTCCGGCCGGGAGCTTCGGCGGGATGTCGTTTGTGAAGATTAGGGTCGGACCCCAGTCCTTGATGCATTCGACTGCCCTCTTTCTGTTGAGGTATCGGTGGTAGTAGGCGTTCCTGAAGGTCTGCAGGCAATCAACACAGGATCTCTCACATCCGGAGGGGCAATCATTCACCACTTCAAGTGCCGATTTCACGACCTCCATCCACCTGGTGTGGCAGATCTGATCGATGAGCCCCGAGCCGCCCGGCATGGGGTCGAAGAGGACCGCGTCAGCCACCTGGCCCCCGGGTTTGCTGATCACCAGTACCTGGAGGTCGTCACGGTCCATGTCGAGCACCGAGGTGGCACCGACCCGCAACGCCTCAGCCACGCTGTATGCCTCCTCCCTGTCAGAGCAACCAAGTATCTTGAGGGCATCCGCCGTGACATCGGCATAGAAGCCAATCTGTTGGATGGTTTGGTAACTGTGGCGTTCTTCGTGGAGCTCGTTGAATCGGTCCAGCTCGGCCTTTGATGCAAACGGCGACCGTGACTCACCGCACACCGTGCAGACCGGGTACCCCAACGTTCCGCCGTTCTCGACAAGCCTGGTGGGGCCCACGTTCACGATGCGAAATCTGGCTGCCTTTAAGATGTGCACCTCCCTGCCTCCCCAGCGGAAGGCCTTGCCGCCGTTGTGCTGGCTGCGCTCCATGCCGTAGGTCGTGCTGGCCATCTGGAACCGGAACTCCTCGTCATCGCTGATGTGGGAGAAGAAGGCCAGGTCCACATCGCATGCTGGTACTGCTCGTAGAGTCGCTACTCCCATACCCAGTGCACCTGTGCCGCTGTCGCCTTTAACGGCGTCAATCTCTGCAACTGCCTGCCCTGCCACGTCGACATGGAACAGGATTTTTTTCTCTTCCGGCTCCAGGTGATAGAACCTCGGCACAAACCTGTGGCCGTTTGCATAGATGAGATTCCCGGGCATGTATTCCCGTAGGGCCACTGCCGGTGGCCTGGGAAGCTCGAAGTCCATGGCGCCCGGCAGCCTGCTCGGCATGGTGGCGGTGCCCACTATGCTGCCGATCTCCAGCCCGTATCCGGGGAGGAAGCCCTCGGAAGCAAGCACGGCATAGGTAACCGTGTCGTCATACCCTTCCGCCTCTGCTTTCTTCCTCTTCGCTACACTCTTGAGCTTCTTGATTATGGTGTTGCAGCGATACAGCAGGGCCTCTTCAGAGGCATCGAGTGTCCCTTTCTTGGCCTGTACTGCATGGAGACGGCCCACTTGTGCAAGGGCCCAGTCAAGGCGCCGCTTCAGTCGCTTGATCACCACAGAGAGGTCGTCGTGCATGGTCAGAACACACTCCTTCAACACTTCAGGCTTGACCGCATCTTTGTCCTCCCATGGCCACTCCTGGGTGAACACTCGGTTCACATACTCCACGAGCTCGCCGGAGTGCTTCTCAACAAGGCCACCAAGCGGAGACGCGTCAAAGGGTTCGGACCTCACATCCCCCTCGGCATCAAAGAGATAGTCCCTGACCTGCCGGGGAAATACCTTGCTCAGAACAGTCTGGATCTCGGTTCGGTCATCTTCTCCCACCGGGCTGCCGCTTCTGGCCAGCTGGAAGAGCCGTGTGATGACAGAGGCGTGGACATGCTTGGCAACCATGAGCTCGTTTTTCAGGTTAAAGCTCGGCGGGTCAACCCGGCCCTCGAGGATCTTGAGCGGCTCCGCAAAGTAAGCCCTGTCATGGCTTGCATTCCTACAGTAGGTCAGATTCACGGCCATACGGTGGCGCCTGCCTGCACGGCCTGCACGCTGCCAGTAGTTCGCCGTGAGCGGCGGCACGTTGCGCATGAGCACTGCATCCAGTGAGCCGATGTCAACGCCCAGCTCGAGGGTGGGCGTGCACACCAGGGTGTTGATCCTCTCCGAGTCACTCTTGAAGTGATTCTCGATTCGTTCCCGCTCGGCCGAGGGCACCTGGGCAGAATGTTCCTGGGGCCTCAGCATGTCATACCCGCCGTCAAGGACGGCGAGGTCGTAGTTGTCCGGGTCTTCCGCCTGGAATGCCGTCGTTCCGTCGCATCTCCATCCGATGCACTTTCCATGGGGCGTCGGCCTGCTGTAGTTCCTGTGGCACCTCCCGCAGACCCACAATCCCCGGTGGGCCTTCAGGATGACCTTGTCCCCGTTTACCTGGTAGGCACCGGAACAGTTGGGCAGGGGCCTGCCCTTGGACCCCATGAGGGTCGCGGAGACGAAGAGTCCTTTCTCGACAAAATAGTCCCACACCACTTCGGCAAAGGACTCGAAGTTGTCGGGCTTCACGCCCCACTTCCGGAACACCTCACGCACATAGGTGTTGTGCCCATGGCTGACCCACTGGTCTATCCACCTCTTGTCGTCAGCCCCTTCCCTCGTCAGCTTGAGTCCTCTGGGCACACCCTGCATCCGGGGAATGTATCCGCGTTCCACGGCAGCGTCATCCATGAGAATCCGGGTGAAGATCTTCGTCTCACTGTCGTTCAGGACGATTTTCCTGCGGAAGACGTCCAGCAGCGAGGCGAGAGCATCCCTGAACCCTTCGGGTGTCATGCCCAGGTCCTTGGCGCAGTCCTTGATAAAAGCGTCTTCAGCATCCAGACCGTCATATTCCACACGCAGCCGACCCCAGGGTTCGAGACCCTGCCTGCGCCTGAACCCGTTCACCAGCTCACGCAGCACCTGAAGCCGGAGATAGAACCACCGCTCTTCCTTGTGGTGCTTGGGCGAACTCTTCTTGGAGTATGCCTGCCACACCTCCGGGATCAAAGACAGAGACAGATCATCATCGTCGTCCAGCCTCTTTTCCAGGAAGGCCACGAGGTCTCCAACCCTCACCCCTTCATCACTTATGCGTTCAGCCATAAGAGCGAGAAGACGGTATCTCCTGCCGTGGTCTCTCATCCACCCAGCCTGGAAGGCGGCATCCTGCCTGTTGTCTGCGAACACGAGCAGACGCTTACGCTCTGCGTGCTGGATCATCTCCTGGGCAATGATGTGTACATCCGCGACTGCTACGGCCTTCACGGGCCTTGCCGGTTCCCGGTACTGGGCGCCGTAGAATCTTCCCGTGGAGCCACAGGCCACACAGGCGGTAAGGGAACCCGGGTTGCCCTCCTTCTGCCTCACTGCATGGAGCTGTACCAGAGGGGATGTGTCTCCGCATCCATCGCACCGATCACGTTCTTCCGGGTGAAGCGCACCACAAGTCCTGCACAGAAAGACCGGATGAGTCTCCACCGGCATGTCCTCGTCTTCGGTGGCACTGATGAGGCTGTCCAGGAGCACCACCCTCCTTCCCCCGAGCGTCTCGTCCAACCGGGGCCAGAACACACGGTCGTCCACCGCATCACCCCCGGCAGGAGCTTCCTTGAAGAAGGAGAAGTCCTTGACGAAGTGCACGAAGTAGTGCTGCCCGCACGTGGTGCAGGAAAGCACGGGCAGCCGGGTTGTATTGTCGTCACCAGTGGCAGAGATCTCATCCTCGGCGGAAAGCCAGAGTTTCGGCCTGGCCCTGTCCTCTGGGAAACTCACCACAGCCCCGCTCACACCGCGAACGAATGCATGCACCACGGGTCTCAGTAATGGCCGGTCATCCTTGCGCGCCACCGACCCCAGGGCGAGCCAGGTGAGGATCTCCTCCTCGCTGACAACCCGTCCCACCTTATCCGAAAGCTTCTTGGACAGTTCAACCAGGGGCCGAGGTTGTCTGAGGATCTCGGAGAGCTGATACGCAATCTCGTTGGAGCTCATGATGGTGTGCAGTGCCTCCTGCCACCCCGCGTCCGGCAGCTCCATGGAACATGCCTTTCCCAGGGCCTGGGCGGTTCCACCGTCGTCGTTTCCCATTCCCAAAGCTACAAGGACAGACTCCAGGCACTTGCCAGGACCTTCGGGAGGCACCGGGGGGATGACCCTAGCCTCGGCCCACACATCCGGCTCGTACTCCTCGCTCACCACGGTCACGGCCTTTTCGTTCACCCCGAAGAACCGGGATGCGAATTGCCGTGCAGGCCCCGGGTCTGCCGGATCCGCGATGGTGGCCGATGTGGCAACACACAATGTGTCTCCAGGGTCCTTGCCGCAGAATGCCCTCAATCTTCTGATGAGGCAGGCCGTCTCTGCACCCTGGGCTCCGCTGTAGGTGTGCGCTTCGTCGAACACGATGTAGTCGAGCAGGGCATTGTCGAAGAGCTCCGTGTCCTTCTGACGGGTCAGGAGCAGTTCGAGCTGTTTCACGTTGGTGAGCAGAATTCTGGGCTGACCGCCTGATTTTCGCATCTCCTCGCGGGAACAGCGTTCCTCGGCAGGGTGGACCGAGGTGTCCCGCTTCTCCTTGATCGCCTTTGTCAGGGCAGCCTGGTAGTCTGCCTTTGAGGAGCCTGGCTTCAGACGCTCCCCCGTCACCTGCGACTTGGTCTCAGGGGTCTTGCCCACGTACATGCCGAAGGGGATGCCGGTGCCTGCGAGCAGCTCCCTGAGCCTGAGGAGCTGGTCCTCTGCCAGGGCATTCATGGGATACACGATGACCGCACTGATGCCCGCAGGGGCATCGTCTTTCCGCAGGTTGAGGCACGTGCTGATAATGGGGTAGATGAAGCACTCGGTCTTGCCCGAGCCCGTGCCCGTGCTCACCAGGGTGGGGTGGCCCTTGTAGATGGAGCGTATGGCCCTTTCCTGGTGACCGTAGAGGTTGGGATAAGTAATTATGGATTCCATAAAGGGGTGAAAGACCCCTTCCTTGATCAGGTCCGCTACCTTTGCACCCTTGGTGAAGGCCCGGGACAGGCTGACATAGGGGCCCTTGAGGAGCGGTGAGGAACGCTCCTGCTCCAGGCTGAGCAGGGCTTTCATCTGGTCCGAGAGGTCCTTGTCCGCAAAAGGATAGGATGTGAGCTGGTAGCGCAAAAAGTTCTTGACCACCTTTTCAGTGAAACTGACAGGGTTGATGGCCACGTACTGCCTCCTTGAATCTAGTCCTTTTTCTTGTATGGTGTTTCCGGCCCATCATGGTCGAAGAGCGTGTCTTGGACCGGTTTGGTGCGGAAGAGCTTCCCCTGGTTGGGGTCCTTGCCTTCCTTGTCGTAGACGTATTCGGATTCTTCGGCTGCCTTGAGATACACAGGTGGAGTCTCCTGGGCAGTGAGGTCCGATTTCTCGTTCTCGATCTCTTTCATGAGTTGTGCGAACCCTTTTTCACCCAGGATGTTCAACGCATGGCGCTCGCACTCGGCCCAGGACTCCTCCACGGTCTGTTCGAGCTGCCAGGGCAGGAACCGCTCGCCCATACGGGAACGCACAGGCTGGGATGATTTGGCGCGGTCGTCATGGCCGAGGCCATAGTCAGCAAGACAAAGGGTTTCGGGCAGCATCCAGCCCTCACCGTCGTTCTGGTTGCAGAAGGCCTCGATACCCTTGTCACGGTCATTGCCATTGGCCTTGATCATAGTCTTGAGGTCGTTAAAGGCGATAAGGGTGAGCACGGTGTGACGAAGTTCGGGGTCTTTGTCCTTGTCTACTCGCCAAAAGCCCTTTGGGTCTAGGGTGCGGGCAAAAGCCTTCTCGGATATCTTCCCTGCCGGGTGGTCGCAGTCGCGGAGGATCCAGGCGAGATCCTCCCAGTGGAGACCGTAGAACTGTGCGATCAAGGCTTCAAGAACACAGCGGAGACGAAGTCGTTCATGATCCGATAATGCCCACATTCTCGCCCAAGCAGAGCGTTGCGTGAATTGATTATTTACCTTTAACCAAAGCCATTCTTTTGCAAAACTTAAATGTACTAAGGATAATCTTGCAGCAAATCTATATAAGTATTGAGAATACTCATGATGCAATAAGGGGGTTTCAGATATTACAAAATAGTTTAAATTTAAACCTCCTAATTTTGCTCTCAGAACATAGTCATAAGTGAAGCTATTAAATGTAGATACAATAGCAAGGGTTAACATGTTAGAGTAGGCCTTCAATATTGCTACAGAGTTTCCGCATGGATATTCTGAAATTGTAGTTGATACCATTGATCGAATATTTGTTGCAGAGCCTATCGCCATAAATCCTACTCTGAGGCTACTTTTAATTATGTTAGATTTATTTGCATCTTCCAAAATATAATTTTCTATAGTCATCAGATATTGTGGTTCAAATATCTTATGGTCCCAGGAAATATCATGCCAAACAGCTGAGCGACCCTTTCCACTCACCCATCCCTTCTCACTGAAATCAAACTGCCCAATCATGCGACCTTCATAGAGCGGTAGCGCCACATCCCCATCCGGCCCAATCCATCGGCCGTACTCGTCGGGCTGATACCCACGCTCCTCCCACCACGGCCTGGGCTTGAAGAGGTGGGAGTCATTGGTCATATTAAAGTCGCCTTGAGCATACTTGATTCCCCACCCCTGCTCACTCTGGTCTCCCAACAAGACACTGTTGGCATAGATCTTCTCCATGATCTCCAGGTCCTTGGGGTTGCGCACCTCCAAGATGGCCTTGGTGTTGGGGCTGAAACGCTCCACCTGTTCTCGCAGGTACGGGACGACATGCTGCTCCGCCTCCTCCCAGTCGCGCAGGTCGTGGCGCATGAAAGCGGTGCGCATGGCATCGGTGGTGCCGCCCTTCTGCACAATAACAGGGCAAAACTTGAAGCGGCTGTCGATCTCAAAAATCTTCTGCCTGTTCTCAAACCCGAACAGCCACAGCCATTGGCATTTGTCCAGGAACAGGGCGCGCAGATCAGTGGATCCCTTGTCGGTGTAGGTGCCCGAGGGCACAATGATACCCTGGATACCTCCCTCTTTCAGTAAGGCATGGCCGAGCTCAGCAAACATCTTGTAGGTGTACTGTTTGCCTTCACCCTGATAAGCAAACGGGTGGGTGGTGTCTGCATAACCACCATGCTTTGAGCGTGACAGACTTTTCTCCAGCAATTCATAGGGGAAGCCCCTTCCAAGGCCTCCCTTGACACCGAAGGGCTCAGACGCCTGCTTGGACCAGTTAGCAAACGCCTTATAAAAAGCATTATACAAGAGCCAGTCTCTCTCATGTGCAGGACGGTCCCTAAAAATATTTTTCTGGACCTGAAGGGCCTCCTGTTTCCCATAAGCACGATAGAGAGGGTCTATATTCGAGAAATACTCTTTTGAGTTCGGTTGAAGTGTCTCCCATGGCGGGTTTCCTAACACAGCATCAAATCCCCCGCCCTCCTTGGCAAACACGTCCGGATACTCCAGCTCCCAGTGGAAGAACCTGATCTCACCGGCAAGCCGGTTCACAATCGCCAGGCTCTCATCATCTGGCTGATCGAAATCCTCAGGCAAAGACGCCAGACCGAGCTCGTCTGAAGGCCAGAACCACAAGGCACACCAGGTGTCAAAGGCCTGTTTCAGCTTCCGGTATGCAGGGGAATCGAGGATGTTCTCCCTGTACCACTTCTCCCGCTCCCCATGGTCATCCAACGGCATCTCATGGAGCAAGTCAAAGAGGGCCACTGCCTCCTCGTGGAGGACATCGGGCTTCAAATCTTCTCCTGCCTCATACACCTTGGCGCCGACCTCTACGGTAAGTGCCAGGTTCTCGATGGCCTCAGACCGCTTTTTCTTGATAGCCTTGGTCCACACTTCCTTTTCATAGTGCATGCCCGTGGTGTGGGTCTTGTCCCCGCCCTCGCGGCTCCAGGCCATGATGGGATAGTTCCTGAAGGTGTCGAACCAGCACCCCACCAGGGCATTGCCACACTTGAGCTTATGGTCGAGGAACTCGAAGGGCAACTCACGCTCCATGGTCTCCACCCAGAGGGACAGCCTGGCCAGCTCCACTGCCAGGGGGTCGATGTCCACACCATAGATGCACCGCTCCACCACCACGCGCTTGAGCCGGGCCAGGATGCGCGCCTTGGCCGTCTCAACATCATCGGGCAGGCCGCTCACCACCTCTTTGAGCCAGGCAGGCCTGGTCTCGAGTTCTGGCACCTCGAGCTTTCCGCCATCCTGCTCGATAATCCATCCGTGATGCAGCAGGGCATTGAACAGAGCATCCACAAGAAATCGCAAAGCCGCCACCAGGAACGAGCCCGAGCCCATGGAGGGGTCGCAGACCTTGAGGCTGAGTATCTCATCGGGTTTTTTGGGCACCCACAGGGCAGTTGGTGCGTCTTCATCAGGGCCGTGCTTACCCTGAGGAGGTACACATGCCAAAGGCCGTAATGTCCTGTGCACCGTGGGTACGGCCAGTCCAGGTCTCGTGTAGAAGGTTCCGGCACCCTTGCGGGTTCCGCCCCATCGCACCAGATACCACTCTCCGGGCAGGACGACCCTGCTCACGACCCGGCCCGCCACGGCAGCGACTTCCTGCTCATATGCAGCTACGGCATCTGCGCCCCTGCCCCGAGGTCTGCGCACCAGCTTTCCTGCCTTCACGGCCCTGCAGGCCCAGGCAACGGCACGCTCACGGACTACGCGGTGGATGTCGGAATCGTCTGTATCATCCGTCTCGCCGGCAGCCTCCTGCTGTTCGTCGCCGGAAGCCTCTTCTTCGCCTTCCTCTTCAGCGTCTTCTGCCTCCTCCTGGTCTTCCTCTTCAGCCTCCTCTGTCTCCTCGCTGCCGGAGAGTTTGTCTTTGGTTGATTTCTTGAGTTTCTCCACCAGGGATTCCAGGGCCTTGTCCTCCATGCCCTCGAGCCGGGAGAGCGGCAGGGCAGGCTGGTCGCCCAGGACCAGGAAGACCACGGGTTCTTCGTCAGCGGCCCTGCGGAGCTCGAAGTCCAGTAGGCCCTCGTACAGGATGCCGATGTATTCGGATGACAGGTCGGAGAAGTCCACCGGCGCGTTCACCGTGGTGGTGCTCCTGCCCTGGCGGATGCGCACCGTGCACCAGCAGAGATACTGCAGGATCTGGTACACCGTGAGGTCGTCCGGCGCGTTCTCCCGGTCCTCGAACACGGCCATGGCCTTCAGGACAGGGTCTGTCGAATCCTTGTCTCCCGGTCGGAAGAGGGCGCCTCCGTAACGGAGGATGGGCATGTCCTCGTGGCAGGAACCTGCGTGAATGAGGCGGAACAAGGCGAGCAGTCGCGGCCACGCGCTCACCTGGTGGCGCAGCCGGTCGCGGGCAGCGCCTGCACCGTGGCGGTCCAGGTCCTCACGAAGCCCCTGGAGCCCGTAGGAGCCATGGTAAATGGGGTTCTCCCGGGGAAGGAGGTCACGGGACTCGGCGAAGAGGACAACGACCAGCCTCATGACAACCCGGCACGCTGCGATGTAGAGAGTCTGAGGATCAATGTCGGGAACAGACCGGAGGGCAGTGCCGTGGCTGCGGATGAGAAGCTCCACGGCCTGTCGCACACGCTCGCCCAGGGATGCGGAGAGCTCAGCTTGGCCCTTGCGGGTGGCATCGATGGCAGCCAGCAGCGGGGAGAGCTTGTCTTTGTCCTGAGGGGTGAGGGCCTTTGGGCTAAGCAGTGCCCTGAGGGCCTGCACCTGGTGAGACGGTTTCCCTTCCTCAAACCACAGGACCGTGTCCCACTCCACCCAGGCCTCGTGGTCGAGTCCTGCGTAGATGAGGCGCCACTGGGTATAGTTGGTGACGATTGCGACCTTGAGGTTGAACGCCCGGAGCCACTGGGTCACCCTGCCCACGGTTCTGCGGCCGTGACCCACGCCCAGGGTTTTGACCTCGTCCACGAACACGGGGATCACGGCCCCATAAGGGCCTTTCCACACACGACGAGGTCTGACGGCCTCACCTGAGAGCGGACGGTAAGACCACTCGGCGCCGATATCACCCCCGATTAGCCACACACCGCCTGAAATGCCGTTCAAACCGCAGATCTTCTCCAGGACCGTGCTGATGAAAGAGCGCTTCTCCTCGGCCTGTGCCTCCTCGAGCCGGGTGAGTTCCTTTCTGAGGCGTTCGGCAAGGTACGGTGAAACCGGCTCGGGTTCTTCCGGGAAGTACACAGGCAACCTGGAGGGAGCGATGAGCATACCTCCATGCCTCAAGCCCGCCCACCAGGGAAAGCGCTCCTCCCTCACGACTTCACCTCCCGGAAACGCACCTCCACCGAGATGGGAAAGACCTGGGCATCGCCCCGCAGGGTGAACCGTTTGGGGATGACATTCTTGAGGACACGATCCCGTTCCCTGCTGAGGACTTCTCGAAGTTCCTCGTACCCAGCCTTGCGCCTGCGGAGTTCCTCCTCCTTTGCCTTCTCGGAGGCAGCCAGTTCCTGGAAGTAGGCTTCGTCAACAAACAGGAGGCCCTGACGCTGCTGGTCCCTCAGTTCTTCGATCTCGCGTTCAAGACGCTGGCTCGTCACCTTTTCGATAAGTGCCGACACTTCCCCGTGCCTGCTCTGGAACCGTTTGTCCTCACGGTCAAGGGCTTCTTTCCTCTCCAGGTCCATCGTTGACTTCAACTCTGTGGTGAGAACGGCCGCCTGTTTCTTGAGGAAGTCCTTGACCTGGGTCTGAACCTCGTCCCAGATGCCACGGGCCTGCTCTGCCCGGTCCAGGGCCACGGTTGACGTTGAACGCCACTGAAGGGCGGGCCTGTGGGGCAGCGGTGTGCCGAGGGTTCCACTGGACACTGGTAAGGCCACAGTGCGGACCCAGTGGTGGAACATCTCCCGCATCTCGTTGATGGCCAGTTCTTCCACGGTGAGCAGGATCAGGGCGTCGGCATTGTCCGGGATCTGGCCGTGGCGGACTGTCCATCGAGTGGCTTTGGTGTCTTTCTCTGCACCAGGGAACCGGGCCCTGGCAAAGAGGGCCAAAGCCCTGTGGTAAAGCGGGTGAGCCAAATGAAGGAGAACCGTGTCCCTGCGGGGGCGAAACACGGGCCTGCCGCCGACGGTCTTGACAAAGACCTCAGGATCAAAGGCGAGCATGGGCAGAGCTCCCTCCTGGTGGCCTATGGTCCTGCGGAGGTAGTCATCAATAAGGGGCGCCCAGTCTGTCGGAGTCTGCTTCAGGCGCACCCGCTTGTCACCGTCAGTTGCCACAAAGAGCGGGCGGCCGGTTTTCATACCCATGGCCACTTCGAGGGTGTCACGCAACGTGTCAGGGTCGAGGTCTATCTCAGCCTGCAGCGTCTTGAGCCGCTCCATCTCCTCCTGGCCCATCTTGGTTGTCTGGGTCGTGCTGTTCCGGGGTACCTGGGCCCTGCCACCTGCCACCTTGGTCTTCTCGTCGAGGTCTTTCTGGACCAGTTCACAGTCGTCGCCGGCCACGAGGCAGCGATGAACGGCTGCGTCGAAGACCTCCTCCACCGAACCCAGGTCTTCTCTGATGGTGTCCACCTTTTCCACCACATAGGCCAGGAACTTCAGGTCGGAGACGTCATCAGTGGAAAAGTGGTGGATGATGACGTCGCGCGCCTGGCCGTGCCGGTCGAGGCGGCCGTTGCGCTGCTCGATCCTGCTGGGATTCCATGGCACGTCGTAGTGGAGGAGGAACCTGGACGTCTCCTGAAGGTTGATGCCCTCGCTTGCCGTGTCCGTGGCGACGAGGATCCGTACCTTGTCGGAGGGATCGTTGAAGGCTATCTTGGTGAGCTCTCGTTTTACTGGAGGCATGTTGCCATAGAGCTCCCGGATCACCCCCTCGTCGGGATAACGTTCTCTGAGCCTTCGCACCAGGTAGTCCAGGGTTGTCTTGAACTCGGTGAAGACCACCATGCGGTCGTCATCCCGCCAGGTCCACTGTGGGGTGCGCAGGTTCTTGTCGATCCATGCGCACAATGCCTCGTAGCGGGCGTCAGTTGAGGGGTTGACGTCGGTACAAGAGTGGTTGTTCAGCGGGAAGCCCAAGTTATGCAGGGCCGCATTTACGGCATCGATTTCCTCTGTGAGTCGATCCCTGTGTGGCTTGAGCCAGGCTCCCACGGTCTGGGATGCATGGGCGATGCGGCTTTCCGTCTCACCGTCGTCGCCGGTGTCTTCCCGCAGAGTGCGCTCAGCAGCGCGAACTTCCACCACGTCAGCCGTTTCGGTTTCCTCGATACCTTTCATGTAGCGCAGCCACGAGTCGGCAAACGACACCGGGCAGGACAGGAGGCGTTTTCCCAACACCTCGACTGCAAAGTTTCCTGCGAGCTGTTCACTGCGGCTGGTCCCCTGGGTGAGTGTTCGTACCTTAGTACGGAAGTCACGGTACGCTTCGGAAAGAGCCTTCTCGCCTGACTCCAGGCTCAAGTGCAAGGAATGGACTTCTCGTTCGCAGAACCTCGGCGGCGAGGTGCAGGCATTGATCTCCCGCTTGAGCCTGCGTACCACCACGTCCTCGATGCGTCTCCGCTCGGCCTCGGTGATCTCTGAGTTCTGAGAGAAGCGCACCGGGTCGAGCCGTTCAAGAAGACCAGTGAACGACCAGGTGTGGCCGTTGTGGGGTGTGGCGGAGAGGAATACCTTGTGCTCAAAGATGGGTGCTATGTTGCGCAACATCTTAGACAGGTCGCTGTCCTCTCCGAAGGGGCTCGGGGTGAGGTTGTGCGCCTCGTCTACGATGAGCAGGTCCCACGGGAGGTGGGGTGACCCGGGAACGGTTTTCGACGCGGAGAGGAACTGCTCCATGACATCGGGCTGTTTGAGGTAATAGTACGACGTGATGATGCGTGAGCACGAGCGCCACGGGTTAGCGTCCATGCCGAGCCGCTTGCGCAGTTGATGTGTGGATGCCCGGTCTATGTGGTCGAAGCTGAGCGAGAATTTCTCGTCCATCTCCTGCTTCCACTGGTTGCACAACGATGCCGGGCACATGATCATCACGCGCCTGATGCGCCGTCGCCGGAACAGCTCACTGAGAACGAGGCCCGCCTCCACGGTCTTGCCCAGACCCACATCATCGCAGAGGAAGAGTGACACCCTGGGCATCTGGAGGGCCTTGAGCAACGGCACGAGCTGAAAGTCCTCCACCTGAATAGCCCCGTGGAAGGGAGATGCTATGGGCAGCCTCTCCAGGATCCCTTCGCCGTCGGGATCAATGAACGGGCTGATGGCGGTCCACCGGGTAGCGCGCACCAGGGCGTCGAACTCGTCTGCCGGCATGGGAGGTTCGATCTCTATAGGTGGCAGGATGGTGGGTTCGATGATGCGTGCGTCGATCTCACGCTCCCACACCACCTGGTCTTCAAGGGGTCCGCTCGAGTCGGTGTATTCAATAGAGACGAGGTGTACACGCTCTTCGTGAGGGCTCCCTGAAGGCTGCACAGAGGTGATCAGTCCCCTGCGGTTCCGGAGAATCGCAAGGGCACCTTCGCGGGGTATAGATTTCAAACCATTCATATGCTGTTCATCCAGAAAGAAAAGGCGTCTATAACATTTGCAATGAAACTAAAGATGGTTCTCTTTAGAAAGAACCTTAATTGGGCCCTCCATCACTTATGATAATATCTAATAAAATGCTCAAGATCCCGAATATTTTTATCACATTTTTAATTTTTAAAAAAGACACCATGTTCTTTTTATGTCTTGCGAGCCAATAGCTGTTTTATGAGACCTAATATTCGTTGATTCATATACACTCTTTTCAGCCAGTCAGATGGGATTGAAGAGATACCGTAATAAGCACCCGCCACCTGCCCACAGATAGCTGCCGTTGTGTCTGCGTCATCTCCAAGGTTGGCAGCCTTCAAGACTGCTTCCTTGAATGTGTTTGTAATATAGAAGCACCATAACGCAGCCTCCATGCTCTTCACCACATAACCGGTACCCTGAATCTGATCTTCAATTTTCCCTTTGTATGAACCCTTAAGAATCTCCCTTATAGCGGGTGACTCTATAATGGTTTCATCATGCTCGAACAGTACCTGCTCCTTGTCCATGCCAACCAAGGCATTGTACAGGATCGATGCAAAGAGCCTGCAGGCATCGACGCACTCCTGAGCTCCATGGGTAGTCCTGGAGCTCTCGCCTGCATAAAAGATCATGGCATCCCTGTCTGGGAAGAAGAACAGAGGTACTGGCGCCAGGCGCATCAGGGACCCGTTCCCAGCACTGTGGCTGTCTGTAGATCCGGAGAATGGATCCCTCGTCTTCTCGAACCTCCTCAGCGCAGAGGCTGTCGTGCCCCCGATATCGAAGCACACCTCGGTGCTGCTGAGGTAGCCTGTTCTGTACCACCTCACATACCGTTCCATTTGATCAAGCGGGTCGAAGCCCTTCTTCTTGATGAGGCTCTCTGCCAGGCACAGTGCCATGGAGGTGTCATCCGTCCACTGGCCGGGCTCCAGGTTGAAGGGGCCTCCACCCACCATGTCGGTTATGGGCTCGAACGACCCCCTCGGCTTGAACTCAAGGGTAGTTCCCACTGCGTCACCACAGGCCAGACCCAGGAGACAGCCCGTATACCGCTCGGCCAGTTCCATCACAAATCTCCGCCGCTGTTCATGTACCACACGCCCACCTGCACAGCCGCCACGTTCATAGGCATGGGCCTCAGGGTGTGCATGTTTATCCAGCCTGGCACGGACGACTTGTCGGATTTGAGCCCGATGCCATGCTCCCAGTAGGACAGGTACGACTCCCCGCGTTCGGAGGCATACATGTTGCCCATGGTGGCCGAGCTGTCAAGCGCATACTCCCAGTTGTTCTCCCTCATGTTGATGCCGTGCTCCGGGTGCGGCCTGCCACTCAGGCTCACGAGGTACTGGCAGGACTTAGAGTCGAGCGGCCGGTAGACACTCACCTTGAGGCGGCCGTCATCAAGGGGTTGCATGGCTGCCAGGAGCTGTTCCTGGCGCTGGATCGTGACGATCTCCCCGCTCAGGTCCACCGGAGAGAGCTGGAAATACCACGTGTCGCCCTCCACCGGGACCGTGTCCCGGTCGTCCTCGGGCGCGAGGAGCTCGGCAAGACGGCCCATCGCCTCCTCGATGTCGAGCCACTTGTCCGGGTTGTGCGTGCTGTACTCCTGGAGCCAGTAGAGGATCATGGGGAACTCAATGTTCCCTGTGGTCGAAAGCTGCTCCATCTCTTCCACCGGCACCGGGAAGTGTATCTCGGGAATCCCCCAGTGCTCATAGAAGCCCTGCTTCATCTTGAACAGTGCAAAATCCTTCATGCTGCTTCTCCTCGCCTTAGCATTACACTCATATACCACATCGGGATTCCACAGGGCGGAACGTCATGGGTTCTTCTCCGTCATATGGAGATCCGGGAAACCGTGCGCCCCGACATCAGGTACACCTCAACACCGGCATGCCTTCTGATGTTCTCCATGTTCCACCTCCAGTCGTCGTAGGCAGCCGGGTCCCAGCTGTCCGTGATCAGCACGGCGAACCTCGTCTTCTGAGAACAGACGCCCTGCATGTGCTGGACGACCTTCTCCATCGCCTGCCTGCAGGAGAGGTGGCCACGTCCCTTGGTGTATGCCGGTGTGCTCAGGGAAATGAAGAAGGCGAGATCACAGCAGGCAAGCCCCGGGGTGCCGGGATAGCAGTTCACTGACCCCTCTATCTCACCTGTTGTCTGACCGACTATCTCGGGTATCCGGTCCGCCGTGATTCCCCCCTGGCTTCTCATCTCGTCGATGACTGCCGCCAGCCTCTGTGCTGTTTCCTCAAACTGTCCCATCCGTCACTCTCCTTTTCTCCATGAAACGACCATGTACCGCTGTTCCCCGGTCTCCGGCGAGGGTTCCCCGGACTTCGGGTCATATTGGCGGAGCCATTCTATCATCCTGAGGGCTTCATTTCCCAGGGCGATCCCATGCCGTGCGAGATAGCACCCCACAACGGTGCCGGTCCTGCCCTTGCCTCCCCAGCAGTGGACATAGGTGGGAAGCCCATCGGTGATGTTCCTGTCGATATGGCCCAGAATATCCTTCATGAAGGATCGAGACGGAGTGCTCACATCCCTGATGGGAAACCTCGCCACGCATGCCTCCACACCGCGCTGGAGGGCCAGGGAAGTGAGCTTCTCGCTGTACTCCAGGAAGCGCCTGCCGTTGTGATCCACCTCCCGGGCCTCCATGAGGTTCACCACACGGCAGATCCCGCAGTCGAGCAGCGCTGCGAGCTTCTTCTCCATGATCTTCGCATCCGGGTCCCCGGGGTATGCACCGGCATAGAGCCTGCCAGGCACAACCCAGTATGAGCGGGGAAACGGCCTATTCGTGATGTCGTCAGGTGCCGGGGTCCTGATTACGTTCTCACCTTCCATGGGGTCTCCTTCTAGTCGGTGTCGCCTTTCTCCTGCAGGCACTCGTGGCAGAAATACGGGTGCTCGTAGTAGTAGTCCATGTCGTAACACTGGTCACAGGGGTCCATGTCGCTGCATCCCGCAGCCAGCAGAAAGATGATGACAGCAAGCCTTCTCATGGTCATGTCCACCTCCGGGAAGAAAGAGCTCTGCATCCCTCCCGTGACGGAACACCATACGGCATTTCAGACCCCAGGGAAAGGCTGCAGCGACAGCATATTGTCGCATTATCCATTGGCGCGTGCCGAAAAGGCTTGATCCATGGAGTCAAAAAGTCGATACATTCATGAGTACTACATGATTCCATGACATCGAGGGGGCACATGGCCACAGTCGCGCAGACAACGATGGAGAAACGTTTCTCCCGGCTCGCACGTATCCTCATGACCTTCCAGGAGTCGGACACCGTCTCCACGACCCTCCTGAGCGAGAGGCTCGGCATGACCCCGCGCACCATCCAACGGGACTTCAGGGCCCTGCGGCAGGCGGGTTTCCCGGTGAAGGAACGGAAGAAGGGGTACTACACCCTCGACAAGGACCTCGTCAGGAATCTCGAGGAATACACCGACGTGGAGCTCGCCCTCATCGTTGCGCTGAAGGAGCTCGTCTCACAGCTGGGCAGCCCTTTCGAGAAGGCGGCCAACGACATCCTGGGAAGGATCTACGACTACTCCACCTGCAGGCCGGTCTTCGTGAAGCTTGACGGGGCGGTCAGGTTGAACAGCAGGCAGCTGGACAGGATCATCAAGGCCATCAAGGCCACGCGGCAGGTGACCTTCCAGTACACGGTCCACTCGCCGTACACGGTCACTGCGGAGCCGTACCGGGTTGCCTACTACGACGGCATCTGGTACCTCGTGGCCCGGGACCTGAAGGACAGCAAGATCAAGAAATACGCACTGGACAAGATGGAAGACCTCAGGCAGCTCAGGGCATCGTTCAAGCGCATTCCCCCAGATCTCGACGCCGTCCTGGAAAAGAGCATGAGCATCTGGTTCGAGGGCGGACAGGAGATGGAGGTGACCGTCGAGGTGGATGCCGACTGGGCGAACTACTTCCAGCGGCGGAACATCATCCCCACGCAGGAGGTCCTGGAGACAAGAAAGGACGGTTCGCTGGTTCTGCGATTCGTCGCATGCTCCGTGGAAGAGGTGAAGGTGTGCCTGAAGCCGTGGATACCGCATGTGAGGATCCTCGAACCCGGAGAGCTGAGAAAGGAGTTTCTGGAAGAGTTCAAAGGGTGGATCGGCTGGCAGGAGTCTGTGTGAACATACTGCATCCAAACCCTCATGGAGATCAGTCATGCATGAGATTCATCTGACATGGAACGGTCCCTACACGTTCAAGGACATTATCCTTGGCAACACTGAAACACAGAACAATGCAATCGGTGTGTATTTCCACACTGAGGAAATCGATGGAAAGACATTCATCAGCTATGCAGGCAAAGCCATGGGAAAACCAGGCCTGGTGAAACGCCAACTCCAACATTACCTTCATTTCATAGGCGGCATGTACAACATCCCTTCAGACTACAGGGGTTCCCAGAGAGAATGGGTGCCGGACAACAAGCATTACAACAAGAAGGAAAACAGGGAATATTTCGAAACGATTTTTGACAAGGACAAATTCCTGACCCTGGTAGGTGAAGCGTTCGGTTATGTCCAGAAATTAAGGATCTATCTTGCCTCAGAGGTGTTGGAAAATAAGGAAATACCTCTCATAGAAAGGAAGTTGTTGTATGACTTTCAACCCCTGAACACATTCTGGGGAACAACATCCGACGCTTGTCCAGACATAGTCCTGAAGCACGAGGGGGCAGTCCCCGGCGAGACCGTGTCCACATGGATAGACAATAACAAGCATTTCAATGGGTTCAGGAGCGGCTCACACAGGGGCGTCCCTCCTGAATGATCGCTGTGTTCTCGAGATACCTGTGCTCAGTACACCAGCCTTTGAGGAGACTCGCGGATCACCCGATCGCTATGAACCCATCTCCCCCAACAGGGCGTACCCTGAACGTTACAAGTCTGAATCTCAGGTCATTCTGCTGAACAACAGAAGGTGTGGCCATGGCATCGATCGAGGAATAAAGGAGTACATCCTGCAGGGGGAAGTCCTTCCGCCTCATGACAGAAAGTACATACTCGAGATTCTTTGCGAGGGTAGTTCCTCCTGTTGGAATCGTGTAACCGGAGAAGACCTCTTCGAAGTCCCTCTTGTTTCTGTCCCTGAAGGCCCCCCAGTCCCCTTGGTCCTGCTGCTGCCAGTTCTCATAATACCAGTGCATGATCTCATGACGTCTTATCTGAACAGGAGACAAGGTAATCTCGGATTCCATCAGCTCGGATGACTTGTTCCACTTCCCCTCGACGAGATAGTTCGCTTCAAGGGAGCACACGATCCCGTCGAACTCGCCGAACACGGACTTCTTGCCCCTTGGGTTCGGCGCTTTCCTTCCAAAGCTGGGCCGGAAGAAAACCGTCGTTTCAGAGGGAGCTGTGCCGTCACCGAGTTGCTGGAGGAACGAGGGAAGCCCCTTCGTGAGTGCCCACAGGGTCAGTGCGTCTTCACCATAGCCGAGCAGCATGGTCTCATCTCCTTGATAAAAGTTCTTTCGTGTCTTTCACTTCACATCTATCGGCAGTATCATGAGCTCCCCGTGGCTGATCCAGTTGATGGCAACACCACACACGGGCTTTTCCGGGTGGGCCTTTCCCACGATATCGGCATAGCATCTCAGCTGGGGCAGGTAGAACGAGAAGAGTGCCTGCAGGTCCTCTGCCTGGTCCGACTTGTGGTCCACGATCCAGAATCCCTTGTCGGTCTCCACCACCATGTCCGCTATGCCAGAGACGACGCTCCCCTTGTCGTCCAGGCCCAGCAACGGGACCTCGACGGACACCCCTGCCGGCGACAGCTCGGACTCGATGCCGGTTCTGAATGCCTCGATGGACCGAGAAATCCTTTCCCTCTCGATCTCGCCGAGGTCGGGGCAGAGCGACCCGAAGAATGTACCTAGCCTTCTTGCACCTGCCAGCCCGACCTCGAAACACCGGTGAAGGATGGTGCCGCGCTCGAGACTGTCTGCACCGATCGCAATGTCCAGAGGATCACCGTAGCGGACACGTCTCAGACCGATGCATGGCCTGGCTTCCAGGTCATGGAGGGACGAGGGGGAGACCGCCTCGGGGGTGAGGTCCTGCAGCAGCGGGTGTGGTGCGATCGCCCGCCTGCCGACCCGGGGCAGTGGAGCGTCCGGTTCCCACCCATCCGTATCGTGACCCTCAGGGTAGTGCTTCGAGGCCATGGTCACCAGGCAGGCGAACTGTGAGCCCGCAACAGTCATCCTGTCGGACCCGATCGTGATGCCGGTCTGCCGCTCGAGGACAGTCCAGTATGAGTCCGTGCTGGATGTGTCCTGATAGCACGGGCATTCGAGCACGAGCTTTTCCCGGGCCCTCGTGAGGGCCACATAGAGCAGCCTGATGGCGTTGTCCCTCGCTTCGTCAGCAAGGCTCGACATGAAGGCGTCCCTGGTCTCCGGGGCATGGAAGTCGGGGTAGGCTTCTATGAATGCCCTGTCCAGGATGGAGTTCAGATCATTGAAGTCGGTGTAGACCACCCGGAAATCCGGCAGTCGGGGCGAGGTGTCCGCGTCGGTGCCGCACACCACGACAACGGGCCACTCCCTGCCCTTGGCCCTGTGCCACGTGGTGATCGTCACGGCGTCTTCGTCGATCAACCGCGGATCGGGCTGCTTGTCGTCTCGCTCCACCTTGGCCCTGATCCAGGACAGGAAGGTCTTCACTCCCGATCCGTAATACCCACCGCTCGCCAGGGCCTCGCGGTTCGCCCGCATGAACTCCACCGCCTCGCCCCGGAGCCGCAGGAGGTTCGCCCGGGCCTGGGCCGCATCCGGCCACACGGATATCTTTCCGAAGAGGTCAAGGGCGGCAATAACCTCGTCCAGCACCTCATCGACGGTGTATTCCTCGATCCTGTCTATCAAGGGTTCGAGGGAGGCCAGGACAGGGTCGGACAGGTCCTCCTCCCTGACCATTGTCGTCAGGGCGGACTCGAGCGTGTGGTTTCCCAGTTCGGTGACCGCGAGGTAGAGTCCTGCGTGCCGGTCGGAAGGGTCCGCGACGTGGTCAAGGGCATGGCATGCGATCTGGATGACGCGGGAATCGAACCACCCGTCTTCCTCCACCCGGCACCTTATCCCGAGGGACCGCAGCTCTTCGGCATAGCGCTCGATTTTGACATGGCTGGGGCACAGCATGGCGATGTCCCCGCCTCGCAGT